>ERZ1066136.31-NODE-31-length-215039-cov-19.078420_pt1 | contig 215039 bp, 198 predicted proteins | sample MGYA00382783_ERZ1066136 | MGnify/ENA primary metagenome ERZ1066136 (study PRJEB33369, sample SAMEA5778366) | biofilm metagenome | biome: Industrial cooling water; feature: Water cooling tower basin; material: Biofilm | place: United Arab Emirates | collected...
AAAAGACCTGAGCGAAGGATCTCGGGTAAGTTTTCTTATTCGGGGATCCTTCGCCTCCGCACTCCACCCATCCTAGCTCAGGATTGGAGGTTATGATGGTGTTTGGAAGCGACACACATCACACACGCACAATTTCAACCCCAAAAGCAATGATGGTCATCTTCCTCCACTAACCTTACAAAGGCTTCCAGTTTTTTTACGGTTGGCTGGGGTGGGTAGGCATACCATTTTAAATTCTGGCGCATCCAAAATACTCTCCAATGATTTTTTGCTTTCACAAACGTGGCTTTGGCAACGGGCAATTCCCGAATGATCGACCGATTGTTCCACTGCGGACGGATTTCAAAAATATATACGCTCTGGTTTTCAATTTTATATCCAATATCCAGTTCCGCGCGAAGGTGGACAGGCGGTCTGACCCGCACCAGGTAGTTTTCCATTACCTCAATGATCTCTAATATCTGGCCTGAATCTACTGGCATACGGTTATTGGATTAAGCTATGGCCGCCTGGCTGCACAGCAATTGCAATACAAGGTAATACGCTTTTGGCAACGTTACGTTTGCAGAAACAAAGGGATCGTTGGTTATCCGGATATGTCGGCTTGAACGGGTAAGCCCTTTTGGACATCCCCTTTACGGATTGGACGTATGACTTTGCATCGTATTCGCGCCAACCGTGTAGGCGTAAGACGAGGCGGGTATAAACGTAAACTCAATCCCCTCGTATTCGGTTACTTGTTGAATCGTGGCCGTTGTTACAAGCGCCTGCTTCAATGCATTTTCCTTGCAAAATCTAGTCAGACTTTTTAACTCACCCGGATTCTTGGCATATCGGTCTGACCATTTTATTTCCAGCGCCCAAACGGGCTTTAGCTCCTTATCACTTAAGCGTACCATATCCACCTCACCGGTGTTCCAGCGGGCATAATACGGGCTAAAATTCAGCCGATGAAGCCATTGCGCATAAATGGCGGTTTCCGTTAAGTTGCCCATGGCTTCATCGGTCGCCTCAAGCGGGGAGAACAATGCTGCACGCAACGAAGGATTGGTGAGATAAATTTTGAAAAAATTATCTCTCTGAAATCGTTTACCTGAGTGTTGAATTCGCCTGACTATTTTGATCAAAAAGGCGGCCTCTAAATATTCCAGGTATTTCTTGATGGTGTTTTTGGGTGTGCCGGATTGCCGGCTCAACGTCTCCAGCGAAAATTCATTGGCCGTATTATAGGCAATGGTGGTAAACAAGGAGTTCAACTCTTGCACATTGCTGATGCCATACAAACCGGGCAAATCTCTGAGCAGAACTTTATCTATCACATCATTTCGAATAAACCGTTCAGGATTATTCCGCACGGCTTCCGAAAACAGGGCTTCCGGATAACCGCCAAAGTTGATGTAATCCAGAAACAAGCGGTTCAGCTTTTTTATATCATGGGTCGAAAAAAAATTCACCTGGTTTTTCCCCCACGGCAACTGAATTTGATTCACCAGGTGCGACAACTGCTGCATGTGAATAAATTCATAAAACGTAAGCGGGGGCAACATGAAATCGGTAAAACGGCCGGCTCCGCTTTCTTTGCTTTTAAACTGCAGGGCTGCAGCCGCAGAACCCGATACAATGAACCGGGTATTGCGGTAGCTTTCCATTACGCTCTTCAGGTGCACATCCCAGTCTTTGAGGTATTGTATTTCATCAAAGATCACATACCAGCCTTGCGTTTCTCCAGCCGCACCAGCCGCTTCCAGCCCATGTTTAAACAACTGCTCCAAACCCATGTGATTGTAGATGGGATTCTCAACGGTGATGAATAGGATACGTTTGGCTGGATGCCCGGCTTCTAAAAGCTTTTGCACCAGGTGGTAAAGCATAACGGTTTTGCCCACCCTTCGCGGACCCATAAGCACGATTGAGCGGTGGACCTGCAGATGAGTGGCTATTTCATGAAATTGCTGGAAATAGGCCCGGTGGGGCATTCGTTTAAAATGCTCGTCTGTTTGGCTGGTCAGCCACCAACCGTTTTCGAAACGAATACGGTCAAGGACTTGCGAAATAGCAATGTCTTTGATCACAAATTTCCTTATTTGAATACAAATATAACAAATAGGGTTAATTTAATGATCTTATTTTTGAATTCAACTGGATTTAAGCACAATAGAGCAACTTTCCGATGCTTATTTCACCTGCATAGCCGGAAACCGGTACCCATCTTGATGACCGTATGAAAACTGCTCTAGCGCGCGGCCTGCTTTTTTACGTAGATCGACTGCAGGCGGAAGTAAATGAAAAACAAGGCGGTGCCGGTGACCAGCATAGCGCGACCACCTTCCACATGCATAATCTGCAAGGCCGCCCCGGCTATAACCAACAGGCAGGTGATGATCGAGAGCGCTTTGAGGGATTTCATTTGGGCGTTGTTGTTATAAAGGTAATCTGTCCGACTGATTATCCAATAACGCGACTGCATGACCGAGTTGCCACGGTCTGACAGCAGCAATTTCTCATTCTTTGCAGAGTCTCTGCCTCAGGACTCTGCGGGGAAAGAAACTCGGATAAACCGCGCGTAGTGAATAGCGATAAGAATCGAGTAATTAAATAGGATCTATTCCTAACAACGCTTCACCTTGATTTCTTAAATACATCTGAATATGATTTTCAAGCAAACGGAATTTCTCCATAGAACAAAACAGCTCAATCTGCAATTCTGGACGGGTTGATTTCTTTGATAGATATTTATTGATTCTTGTGTTGATCTCTTGGTACCGAACTGATCGATAAGAATGAACTAAACTTATTATGGATATCACTACCGCTACCCCTGAAAAGAAAAGTGTTAACTTCTCAAAGTGTTTCTTTTTCATTTCACCTGAGTTGAATATTAACGAACTCTTTCGTAAGAAAAACTCAAACCAGTGGCAATCCCAACTCCTTTAAAAACTCGTTATGCTTATCTCTCGCTTCCTTCGCTTTCTTATCAATATCCACTAATTGCTCATGCACTTTTATAAGATCGATGGTCTCTTCTTCCTGCGTAATGCTCACATACCGTGATATATTCAAATTGAAATCGTTTTGCTCGATTTCAGCCATAGAAACCCTACGCGCGTAACGCTCGATTTTTTCAGGCCGGTACTGATAAGTTTCAATTATTTTCCTGATGTCATTCGGTTCATCTTTTTCTTCTCCATCGCGCAGGCGATTCTGACGTTTCCCTTTTTCGTATCCTTCACTGGCGTTGATGAACAATACGTCCTCAAATTTTTTGCACTTCTTCAATACGAGAATACACACCGGAATGCCTGTTGAGAAAAATAAATTGGCAGGCAAGCCAATCACGGTATCAATATGACCATCGTTTAACAGTTTGGTGCGTATGCGTTCTTCTGCTCCGCCTCTGAACAAAACACCATGCGGAAGAATGATGGCCATGGTTCCTTCTTTGCTTAGAAAGTGAAAGCCGTGTAACAGGAAAGCAAAATCCGCTGCTGATTTTGGCGCCAGGCCATAACTCTTGAAACGAAAATCCTGAGCCATCTCTTCTTTTGGTTCCCATCGGTAGCTGAAAGGTGGATTGGCAACAATAGCATCGAACTCCACTTTTTTGGCAGGATTCATTTCGTTCAAGGCGGGCCAGTCGTTCATTAACGTATCACCATGATAAATTTCGAACTCTGAATCTTTCACGCCATGCAACAACATGTTCATGCGGGCAAGGTTGTAGGTGGTGATGTTTTTCTCCTGGCCGTAAATTTTGCCTACACCGTTAGGGCCCATTTGCTTGCGCACGTTGAGCAGCAATGACCCGGAACCACACGCAAAGTCCAGCACCTTACTAAGTTTTTTCTTTTTGCCTTTGCCGGGGTCCTGACTGTCTAACACTACAATGCCAGATAGAATAGATGAAATTTGCTGTGGCGTATAAAATTCCCCCTCCTTCTTGCCAGAGCCTGCCGCGAACTGACCAATCAGATATTCGTACGCATCTCCTAAAATGTCAGTCTCTTTGGAAAACTTGGCGATGCCCTCTGATATTTTTTGAATGATGGTGCAGAGCCTGGCATTGCGCTCCGCATAACCTTTACCCAGTTTTTCTGAATCAAGGTTAATTTCTGAGAATAGGCCTTGAAAGGTGCTATCAAAAGAATGGTTTTCGATGTACTTAAATCCTTTTTGCAGTGTGCGGAGTAAATCATCACTTTGAGTTCTTGCCAATTCGGTGATATTGCTCCACAGGTGTTTGGGTTCAATTACATAGTGCACCTTTTTGCGCATCTGCGCTTCGAAATCTTCTACATCTCCTTTGTTGGCTTTGTACCAAATACTCAAAGGGGTTCGCTTGTCATCATCCTTCAGTTCAGGATAATCCTTGCCTAATTCCTTTTTAGCTGCTGCTTCATAGTTGTCTGACAAATAACGCAGGAAGAGAAAAGACAGCATGTAATCTCGAAAGTCATCCGCGTTCATGGCACCACGTAAATCATCGGCTATGGCCCAAAGTGTTTTACCTAATTGTGTTTGTTCTAATGCTGTCATGTTTTTACTTGCTCGTTTGATTCATTCCCCTGAACGACCACTTTCTTTGCAACAGCCTTAAGGGGAGTTGCTTCTACCTTAGCGTCATCCTGTTTAACTTGTTCAGCTAAAATCACAGGTAGGTGAAATTTGTATCGCTCCAGAAAAGAATTCAATATCCTGATGAATAAATCCTTATTATCTTGATTCATTTCTACTGGCTCATAAACGGAGTATTTGCCGTGACTTAACAGATTCAATGCTCGGGCAAATAATACTTCATCCTCTATTCCTTTAATGCAGTCAGAAAAATCATTAAAGCCGAAGAAAGATGAGGTCTTCTCCAAAATATTTCGGAGAATATTGAAATGGTAGGTGTTGATCTTACCCGACTCTGAAATCTGTTTCAATTCACTCAACAAGGCTACGTGATGAAAGAAGGGTGTATCATCTGTTTTTTGAAGTGTATAACCATCGCTTCCGTTCTTATGTAAAAAGTATCGAACATGCTTATATGTCTTTAACTCATTACACATTACATTAAAAAATAAGCTGTGATGTGAAGAGATGATTGTTTTTCTTTTACTCTTCTCCTTGCCTTTTTTAAGCATTTGCGCCAAATCACTGGCCACGGCTATGGCATTGTTTTCATCCAATGATGAAATAGGGTCATCAATATAAAAATACTGAACCCATTTATAAGCATTGTCCCCTTCAATAGATAATTCACAAATGGCAAGAAAAACGCACCAGACAAAAACGTTCTCTTCACCGCGCGAAATTTTGATGTGATATTCTGTTTCGGACTTTTCGATCTGCTTTCCCTCTTCCCAAATCTTTTTCAGTACGTCTCTTTTAAATCGCACTTCATATTTTTCATAGTCAATATCAAAACTAAAATCTGCGTATCTATCCAGGTGCGATTCAATGCGTGCTTCAATGGCTAATTCTTTAAAACCGCCAAAGAATTTCGAGTCGCTATTCAATTTAAGCACACGCTCTTTGTCGCCCTTCAAATCATTATCCCAATTGAACAAGTCTTCGGTAAAAGCATTAAAGTAGAGTGTATCCCTGCGGTCTTCTCCACGTTGCTTTCCCTTTTCTTTGAACTCCATGGAAAGGCGGGTTTTACCTGTGCCATTAAATGCATACAAGAGAACAAAATCCTGCGTGCTCAGGTCATCCCGAAAACGCTCGACCAATTTCTTAATGGTGGAGTACTTCTGAAGTTTTGGCTGGTCGCTCATGAAGTTTCAATTTCATTTGGAGCAGGGAACAACTGTTGTATCAAACCTTTCTTGTGCGCTTTGAGGCTTTCTATTTTTTGAGTTTGTTCAACAATCAAACCATCAAGGGAAGCAAGGCAATCAGTTATTTGTCTTTGTTCACCTACGTTTGGTAAGTCAAGCTTGATAGCATACAAGTCCTTTCCATAAATAGCTGCCACACTCGTGGTTCCTGTTGATATCCTTCTCAATTTATTCAATGCATATTGTGTATTGAATACATAATTCATAAAGTAGTTTGATGCAACATGTTCATTTTTGAATTTCATGCGCAGTAGATTTGAATTGTAAATGGCAAATGGCAGCTTATTCCTCCATACTGCCACTTTGCCAACTAGCTCTAAAGTATTTCGTGTATTAAATAATAAATCCCCAGCATTAAGCACATCTTCTTTATTGAACTCTTCGTCTTCAGGTAAATATTGAACTTTATCCGTATTTATATTTCCTCTCTCCAGATTTCCCATTTTAATTACAGGAATGCCTTTGTTCGCTTCCGAATTTTCATAGTTTCCTCCAAGCCTAGCTTCAAACAAGATCTCATCCAAAGTTTTCACCTCCCACTCCCCACTATCCTAAAATCCTTAAACCTCAGCTTGGGCACCTTTTCACCTTCGGCTGGGAAAAGCTGTTGCATCAATCCCTTTTTATGTAGTTGGAGGGCTTCGAGTTTTTGGTTTTCTGCACTGATTAACTCATCTAAAGAAGAAAGGCAATCCGCTATTTTTTTTTGTTCCTTTGTTGACGGTGAAGGAAGCATCAATTCAGAGAATTGTGTATAGCTCACCATTTTCCCATCGCGGAGTCCTTCAAGATTTTTTGTCAAGTCCGCAATGAATCGCTGTGTTTTAAAGTAGTATCTAAAGAAGTCGTTAATACTTTCGGTTTTCTTGCGGAGAATTACATAGGCCGGGCTACAAATCCCTTTATAATTAGAGTACTCTATTCCACCTTGAAAGGACCTAAGACTAATAATGAAATCACCAACTTCAACAACTTTATAGCTTTCAAGACTTTTGTCGGTAACTGCGACATTGTAATCAATTTGATCTCTCGGTATTGCTCCGTGCTCTTGAGTAATTGCAAGAATCGGTAAATCAGAATTGTGATCCTTATTTGTAATTTGATCAAATAATTTGTCACCTCTTTCTAAGGACCATCCACCAAAATTTCGAAATTCAGGAAAGCGCAAGTCTGGCTCTAACTGTTTTTTAACGCTCTTACTCATACGCAGTCAATCCTGAGATTTCTTTTCCTTGTGCTTGTTTCTTCAAAAGAGGTATGAGGTCTTCCATCAACGCCAGTTCTTTTGTCCTTCTTTCTTTCCAACTTAATTCCATCGGTGCCAGCAAGTCGGTGAGTTGTTCGCCATCAAAAATCATCCGGCTCACAATGCTTTCTACAAATTCTTTCAATATGGCCGTGCCCAGTCCGTGCTTGCGTGCAATCTCGGCCAGTTCTTTGGCTTGCTTCTCGGCTTTAAAATTCTGATATCCTTCTTTAATCTCTTTTTCATTCAAGGCCTTGCCGGCTTCCAGGCTGTTTATGTAGGCCACCATATCATCCCGTTCGTCTATCAACTTGGCATCGGAGCTAAGCAAACTAATCAATTGCGCGCGCGACATCTTTTGTTTGGAAGGTTTGTTCTGCGTGTACTTCGCAATCAAACCCATAATGTAATCGTAGTCGACCAGGGCCGAGGCAAAGAGCACAAACTCAAGATCCAGTTGGTTAACGTCTGATGCGCCATCGCCATCTTTCTGTTGAATATCCCGCAGTTGTTTGGCGGTTTCCAGGTACGAACTGCGGAAAGAGCGCAACTGTTCTTCCGGCAGCACGGTTTCAATCTTTGCTTTTTGTTCTTCGCTTAGATCGGTGTATTGCTCCAGTTGCGTGCGTAGTCGCTGCACTTCCTTAAAGCGATTGATGAATTCAATCTTGGCCGCATCGCCCCTCAGGTTATACACTTCTTCCGGCTCGGCCACCAGGTTGCTGGTTTTCATAAACTGAGCCATCTCCTGCACGGCACGTTCATATTTTTCAATCACCTTCGGTGCGGCATCTACCAACCAAATTTCCTTCGCACGGCTTGTATCTTCACCCGAGAAAAGGGCAATTGCTTTATCCACTTCCTCCTGTTGCTGGCGGAAATCCAGAATGTTACCATAAGGTTTGGTATCGTTCAGAATACGATTGGTGCGCGAGAAGGCTTGTATCAGTCCGTGGTATTTTAAATTCTTATCAACATACAAAGTGTTCAGGTACTTGGAATCAAACCCGGTGAGCAGCATATCCACCACAATCACCACATCAATTTTATTCTTGTGTGGGTAATCGGCATTGGTGTACTTCTGAAACTTGATGCGTTGTTGTACATCCTGGTAATACAGGTCAAACTCGTTTATGGTGTGATTGGTGCCATATTGTTTATTGTAGTCGGTAATGATTGCTTTCAGCGCAGCCTTCTTTGCTTCCGGATCTTGTTTGTTGTCCTCCTTCTCTTGCTGCAAGTCTTCCTGTAATTGCTGCACATCTTTATTACCATCGGCTGGTGGCGAGAACACACAGGCAATGTTCAGCGGTTGAAAGGTTTCATCTTCTTGCCGTTTTTCAGCTTGTGTTGTTTTGAACAATTCGTAATACGCAATGGCTTCGTTGATAGAAGGTGTAGCAAAGATGGCATTGAACCGTCTGGCATGTGTGGCTGTATTGTGCTTATCCAGAATAGCATTCACCACCGCCAGTTGGTGCGCAGTGGTTCCGGTTTCTACTTTCTTCTCGCCCTTGAAGTAGTCGATATGAAAGCGCAGCACGTTTTTATCGTCAATGGCATGGGTGATGGTATACGCGTGCAGTTGCTTTTGAAAAATGTCTGTGGTGGTTTTGTAAGAACCAATTGTACCATCCACTTGCTTGTAAGTGGCGTTATCGTCAAAAATAGGCGTGCCCGTAAAACCAAATAGCTGGGCGTTGGGAAAGAAATCCTTAATGGCCTGATGGTTATCGCCAAACTGCGAGCGGTGGCACTCATCGAAAATAAATACCATGCGTTTGTTTTGCAGTGGCGCTAATCGCTCCTTGAAAGTAGCTACTCCTTTTTCCGCCCTTTGCTTGTTGCGCTTGCTGCTTTCATCAAGGATTATTCCAAGTTTCTGAATGGTACAAACAATCACCTTATCGGCATAAGCTTCCGATAACATTCTGCGAACCAGCGTCTCGGTATTCGTATTTTCTTCTACGCAGCCTTCCTGAAATTTATTGAACTCTTCGCGGGTTTGTCGGTCGAGGTCTTTTCGGTCTACTACAAACATTTTTCAATCTCTTTATTGTCCTTTAGCAGAGTGGATGCTTTGAACGAGGTGAGTGTTTTACCGCTGCCTGTAGTGTGCCAGATGTAACCATTACCACGGTTCTGTTGAATGCAATCCACAATAGCTTTCACTGCATAAATCTGGTAAGGGCGCATCACCAGTAACTTTTGCTCACTGGCGACCAGCACCATGTATTTGCTGATGAGCTGGCTCAAGGTGCACTTACCCAGGAATTTATCGGCAAAGTCATCGAGGTGCGTAATCTTTTTATTGTCCTCACTCGCCAATTGGTACACAGGCAAAAACTGTTCATCGGCATTAAAGCTGAAGTGCTGGGGGTTGTTGTTGGTGAAGTAATAGGTGTTGGCGCGATTGCTGACAATAAACAACTGTATAAAACACAGCAACGAGTTGGTATAGCCATTGCCCGGATCGGTTTTGTAATCTACAATCTGTTGCATGGCCCTGCGAGGGCTCACTTCCAGTGTTTTAAGTTCAATCTGTACAACAGGAACACCATTCATCAATAAGATTACATCAAAGCGATGGTGGCTGTTTTCCGTATTGATGCGCAGTTGATTAATGACCTCGAAGTCGTTTTTACACCAATCTTTAATATTAACAAGGGTATAGTGCAAGGGTGTGCCGTCTTCGCGTTGGAAGTAGTTGGTTTCGCGTAGTTTTTTAGAGCAACCAAATACATCAGGACTGATGATCTCATCGCGCAAGCGGGCAAACTCCGAATCGGTCAGGTTAACGCGGTTCAGTGTCTGAAACTTCTGCCGAAAGTTCAGCTCCAATGCTTCCCGATCGCGGATATCCTCGCGATAGGTGTACTTGAGGTCGGAGAGTTTGCCGATGAGGGCGTCTTCGATCTGGGTTTCTTTGGTCATACTTTCACTAAATCGAAAGTTAAGTAGAGTTTAGAGGTTGCGCAAGGCTGGTAGAACCACGAAATTCAGCCTGAACCAGTCCCAATGCTTTGTCACTTCGGCAAATCAGAAGGCATTCGAAGAAGCACCCGGCTTCGACCAGCTCAACGCGGCAATAGTTTAGGCTAGATAATAGAAACGAATGCCCGGCAGCCAGCAACCGGAGGCCCCTGTTTTGTTTTTCGCGGCCGGGATGCGGAGGGCTTGGTACCCGCGCGCTTCGCGCGGGTACGGAGCGAACAGCGACCCCGGAGCAGCCCGTTAGCCGCCCAAGGAAAAAATTATAATAGATACTAGATGCTGGACGCCACCGGGGGGCGGCATTACTTCATGGCTTCCCAATCGTGCCATTTGATTTCGCGGCCGGGGTAGGCTGCTTTTTTAAACGGCCAGTCCTTCTTTATCCACTGCTTTACCGCGGTAAACAGGATGGCGTCCAACCCGTTGGCTACTTCGCTGGCCCGCACCCACATGATGATTTCCGCATCATAGTCGCCTTTGGTGGTGGGGTACATATACAGGCAGCCGAGCACCTGGCGTTCGTCCACACTCACCACGGTGTAGGTAAACGATCGCCTGGTTTGAAACGCCTTCTGGTGCCACCCCAGGTCAATCGGGTCCTGCTCGAACGTTAAATCGCGGGTTAGCCAGGTGGAGCCGGGGCCAAAGGAGCCTTGCAGGTGATCGATACTCGTCATCACGGCATCGTAGTCTTTCACCACATCGTCTACCGTGAGCATGCGGGCCCGGAAGTGCGGGGTCTCCAGTGTCGCGGGCACCGCGAAGTCGGCCGGCACAAAAGGCCGGGGCTGGGCCACCGTGCATTTTGAAAAGGCCATGGCCGCAAGAAGGCCTGAAAAAATGATCGTGATCGGGTTACACCTGCATGGGAAATGCATAACGGGTTGGGTTGGTGTTGGGCAAGGTACGGACTGGGTGCTGGATGCTAGATTCTGGATGCTGGATGCTGGCTGCTGGCTACTTTGCCTTCCCGATTTTGAACCCTATCGGCTGGGCATCCTTTTCCTGCCGGATCAGTTTTTGAATAGCATCGAACACCAATTTGAAGCGCTGATCGTACTTCTTTTCGAGTTGACGGATTTTCGCGGCCAGGTCTTTGTGGGTCTCCATGAGTTTGCGCAGTGCCACAAACGTGCGCATAATCGCAATGTTGGTCTCGATCGCCCGAGGGCTGTTGAGAATGCCGCTAAGCATGGCTACCCCTTGTTCAGTGAAGGCGAAGGGAGGGTATTTTGAGTATTTACCTCTCCCTTTCTCTAAGGTCACAAATTGTGACCTTAGAGAATTCCACTCTTCGGTTGATAATTCAAAAAGAAAATCCTTAGGAAAACGGTCAATATTTCTTCTGACCGCTTGCTTTAAGACTTTGGTTTCAACTCCGTAAAGCAAGGCCAAATCAGCATCGAGCAATACCTTTTCTCCACGCAGAAACAGAATTTTTGTAGCGATAAAATCCGTTGTGGCTAGTACAGATAGTTGCTTCTTTTTCATATCTCCTTAACCCAAAGACGCCAATAGCGACTTGAATTTACTTAGACAGAATCAATAATTGAAACGCCCCCGTTAGTCGTTCGGTGTGGCGAGAGCGGTATCCTTTGCCCATGTTGGTGTTCTTCACCAACATGCGCACTGTCTTTTTTCTATCCAGCCTCTACTTTCTGTTGGAGGGTATCCTGGGCTCCGGCAGGCGATATCAAGAAAAAGGCGAGGACAAAGACGGTATACGTTTTTTTCATTTGGGAGGACGTTGTGGGTGCCTACTCTTCTTCGGATTTTCGGCTTACTCCGTATTTGATTTTTTAGATATTCCTTTTTAAAAACGCCACCGCATTCTCCCCAATCACCTGCTTCACCACTTGCTGCACGTCCGGGGGTGGAAGGTCAACCCCCGCCTGTGCCGCCAGGCGTGGCAACCATTCCACCAATCCCCCAAACAGGTACTTGAAAGCCCCCGCATGGGTGGTGTAGTTGATCGGATCAATCAGCCCGTCAAAATCGGAGCCGATGGCCATCTGTTTCCATACCCGGTTGCCCACGATGGGCTGCCCCACTTTTGCAATGTGAACGATGTGGTTGCACAGATGCCGCAGATGCCAGGCCTTTACTTCTTCGGGGTCATCGTATTCTTCCATCCGCAACTGGTGCATGGCGGGCTCGGCCACGGGTTTGAAGTCGGTGTCTGTAAACTCATCCGGACTGATCAACTCTTTCGCGGGAGGATTACAACCGAGTATGCGCTGGTCCAGCGACAATCCGATGAGCCCGTTGGAGAGGAGGATTTCCTGAATGTCTTCGTCATACAGGTTTATGCTCCAGGGGTTGAAGTACGTGTCGGACGAGCCCGGCTGGCGGTAGTACGCCACTTCATAGCATCGTTCGGACCGGTCATACCGAACCTTGCGTACGGGCTTGCGTTGCCACGAACAGCCGGTGAGCCCCATGTGCGAGGCCATGATGGGCACATCGGGAAACTCGGCCGCGCGCAGGGCGTAAAATTGCTGGCGCGTCAGCAGGCTCATGTGTTTTACATCGATGAGGATGCGCTTGCCATGCGTGGTGCTCAGGGCCTCGCGGACAAACCGTTTACCGAGATTGCTCAAGCCACGGCCTTGCGGATTAAAGGCATTGCTCTTCAGCATCTTCATGCCAAAAGCATGTGTGCAAAACTCGGAGTGCGACAAATGGGTGAGCGTGATGTACACCAACCGCGGATGTTGCGGCTGTTTGAAGTAGCGAAGCTGATCAATTACCTTTTGAGTATTCTGGACGTGCTGACCGTGGTCGTAAAAGTTGTGGCCGCCCTCCGCACATAGCATGATTTGCAAGTGCGGACTGTTGGCATCAAACTGACTGCCGGCCGTAAGCAACGTAAATTGTTTGTCGGCAGAGACATGGGCCGAGGTAAGCAAGTGCGCGAGGTCGGCCAGCATCAGCTCGAAGTACCCGTATTCTTCGCGTTCAATTTTTTGCAGGAACCTCTTCTTGGCATGGTGCGACATGCCCGCTGCCAGTTGAATCAACTTGGCCTTGGCAAACACGTTTTCCAGCGCATACAACGGAACTACGGCCAACTTCACCTGGCCATCAACCAATTGACTTAAACTCGATTGCGAATCAAGGATGCCGAGACCAACATCGAAGTTGAGGTTGGTCCAGCAGTTTTTGCGCTCGGCCTGGTGTTCGCTGCCGATAAAGGTTTTGAACTGGGGGTGGCAATGGATATCTACATACATGGGCTAGCGCACTTTACCGGTCAATCGGAAGATGTTTTTATGCTGGAGGTACTCGCGCCCTTTAATGTGTTCGGTATGGATGCCGGAAAACACCTGCCGGATGTCGTGCGCTACGGTTTCGCTGTTTTTATAGTACCAGTGGTTAAAGAGCTTTTCTTTGGTGCCTTGTGAGTCTTTTATTTCGGAAGCCTCCACTACGTTTACATTCATGCGCAGTTCCAACGGGCGTGTGGGGCCGGTTAGTCCCAGGCGATTGGTTTTGTTTTTTGTTTTGTCTGAGATTTTCAGCGCGTCATCACTTTTATGAAAGTAGATGTGTACCCGGTCGCAGAAATCAGTGATGTGGTGCAAGGCTTTGCCGGGTTCAAGCGCATCGTTATCAATATCGGCTGCGGCCAATACCACCTGTTTAAAAATAGGTGCTGCCGGAATACGCGAGTTCAGAATTTCTTTTACCATGCGTTCGAACACCTGGTTGCCCATCGAGTGGCAGAGTACGTGGATGTTGTTCTCGCAGTGTTCGTCTTGTACAAACTCGCTGAAAAATTTGATGAGCTTATAATATCCGCGGGCAAGGGCAATACCGGCATACCCCGCATCGGCCTGATCTTTCCGATACTCGGTGATCATATTATTGGAAGGCCACGAAAAGGCAACAATGCGCGCAATGGGGTTGGATCGGTTCTTAACAAAGATCCGGTCCAGATCGATCAGGTTTTCAATCAAACATTGGTAGCCACAATTAAATCCGTGAATGAAGAACAGCGTGTCGTTGTTTTTCTTGTCCGCAACCATGTCATCGTACAGCGACTTAAACCATTGTGCGGAGCCGGGCAGATTTTTCTCGGTTTCAACATTTTCGTAGTTCAGTTCTGCGAATTGGTTGTTGTGCACCGGCACATCGGGAATCAATTCTACTTTGACTTTGGGTTTGCCATCGCGACCTTTCACCATTTCGGCTGTACCGAAGCGCAGGTTATACGTAGTGGCGGCCTGGTTGCTCTCATCTATTTGTTCGATGCCGTTTTTGACGCGAACGGGCCGATTGGTAATGATGTAATGCTTGCTCATCGGGTTGGGTATTTTGGATGTCGGTCATTGTACTTCGTTACTCAAAAGGACATAGGGTATGATTACCTTATCCCAGCGATCGGCAAAGAGGCGTTTGGCCTGATCTTTCGCCAACGTGATGAAGCTAGCCCACTGGGTGGGATGAATCGTTTGGCAGCCTTCGCTGTTGGTGCTGTTCAGTCCGCCCTTGTGTATGTTAATGCCAAAGTAGCCGGTGTCCGCGTAGTCGGGGGTGCCATCGCGCATCACCGTCACTTCGCCCATGCGCTGTACCAACGCCAAGTACTTCCCTTTGTGCAGACCAAACTTATGGGCCATCCACAAGCCCGGTTTTAACGTGGCCATGCCGCGCGTGGCGCCCCGGCCTTTTCCTTTGCGGAAAAAACTGGGGTCGGTGTTGGCATTGAAGGCGGCTGTTACGTGTGGCGTGTCAACGAAGATCGCATCGTCATACAGATTGCGGTCATTTTTTCTCGGTCTACCAAGGGTATTCAGATAGTACCCGCGTATGCCAATGATCAGCAGCGGGTGTTTTTGGCGGTCAATCCCAAACGCCAGTACACGGGTGCGGAGGGCGGTGGACGACAGTCGCGGTTTGGCAGAGGGAACGGCTACGGGCATAGTGTCATGGGTTTATAGTTGAAACGAGGCTGCACTTTGTGTGGTGCGTGGGGCGCCACAAAAGGCATAATGAAAAATAGAAGCGAAGCGTACCGTTGGCAAGCATGTACGGTACTCTCACATGCGCACGTGGGGCGTTGCGTTTACGTAAACAAAAAACTGTTGGTCGTCTTGGAAAGATACCCGCACCCAAGCGCCACCGTGAGGGAAGAAGACAGCGGGCCAATTCGCACAGCTTCACGGCATCGTTGGTTAGGTTTGTGCGAGGGGTTAACCCCACCCGCCTGGGAAATGAGCGGCCGGTGTTGCATTCGTACTGCGCGAGCCCTCTTTACCACCGACATGTTAAATGTAGTGAATGGCGGGCGGTATTACAAGCACGAATGGCGTCCGCAGTTTATATCGCATAAAATCCGGGAAGGTGCCCACCAAAAAAGAGCGGGCAAAGAGGTTGTGGAGCGACTTGGGTTTCCGGTCAGGCGATGACAGAACTATGGTTTTTGTCCATTTCCTGCCATCTGCTCACGAAAAATGCGGCACCGGTCACGAAAAATGCCATTGCCAGCCCGGGTAATATCAACTGATAATGCCTTTTTGAAGGGCCCATTTGATCAGGCCGATGGTGCCGTTTACTTTCAGTTTCTGCTGTAGGTTGTGCTTGTGGCGGTGAACCGTGTGCTCGGACACCCGGAGCCGTGCGGCAATTTCTTTTTGGGGGATGTCGTCAAACAACAGGCGCAAGATTTGCGTTTCGCGTTCGGTGATTTCAAAGTCGGCCAGCGCCTGATGCATCTTCCGGTTTTGGACATACGCGCTGCGCATGGCGGAAACGATGAGATCGTTATGGTAGAAGTCACGGTCGACCACCGCCTCTATGGCCGTTTCGAGTTCTTTGGGGTCGGTGGTTTTGAGCAGGAAGGAGTGGACACCCAAGTCGAGCAGGTGTTTGAGGTATGACTCACTGTCGTGCATGGTCAGCGCGATGATCTTGGTATCGGGAAAGTCATTTACCAGAAGGCGGGCGGTGTCTAATCCATTTAGAACCGGCATTTCGAGATCCAACAACACTACGTCTACCTTATGCTGGGCTACCTGCTCCAAACACTCTTTTCCATTGCCCGCCTCCACCACTTCACCCACGCGGGCAAAGGTGGCCAAGAGCCGCATCATGGCTTTGCGAAAAAGCCGATGGTCATCCGTGATGCAGATAGAGATTTTTTTATCCATGGAACAGGGGCAAGTAGACAGTGACACACGTGCCCGTGGGCGTGCGCGGCAGAAACAGAATCTCGGCCATGATCATCTGAGCGCGCGTGCGCAAGTTGAATAGGCCCAGGCCGTTTTTTTTCTCCGCTTCCGGCAGATTGATGCCGACTCCATCATCCGCGATGGTCATCTCCAAGCGGGTGGGCGAGTAATTGAGCTGGAGTTCAATGTGCGTGGCGTGTGCATGCTTCAGGGCATTTGCCAAGGCCTCCTGTGCCATGCGGAACAATAACAACCGTTGGTGGTCCGACAAGGGCACCTCCGCGCCCGATGTTAAAAATGTGAGCGTGGCGGTGCTGCGTTTGGAAAGGCGCGCGATGAGGTCGGACAAAGCCGCAGACAACCCGAAGCGTTGCAGCGAGGCGGGCATCAGATCGAAGGCGGCATCGCGAACCGTCTGGTGTGTTTCGTGTACGGCTTGTGTGATGTCTTGTACGATATCGGTGGCGATTTGTGTGCCCAGCGATTGTACGTTGGTGAGGATGGACTGCACCATGACACCCACGCTGTCGTGCAGTTCTTTGGAAATGCGCGAGCGTTCCGATTCCTGTGCTTCCATCTCGCGCAACAACATTTCGCGCTGGTAGGCGGCCTCCATTTGTTGGCGCACCAGCTTCTGCTCCAGCATTTTTTTCTGATAATAGAAGACGAACAGAATGATGGCGATGGCCAGCAGCGTCATTCCCGCGGTACCTATGGCGATCAGAACGGTGACGTTGTTGGTGGTATTCATATCCGGGCACCAAGATATCATCCGGCAGCCCAGAAATCGCAGAAAAGAAAAGAAAATGTAGCCTAGGCGAGCCCCGGGTTCCGGGTGTTGTCAATCAAAATACCCCAGCCGATCAACAGGTAGTACACCACCCGCAGGATGTTTTTGAATGACCAAACATATAGAAACTCTTCCGGCATCAACACGACCAAATACTCCGTGACTACGTAGGTCACAAAAGAGCCGGACGAGTAGATCAAGATCGCGGTGGCTATCCAAAACATAGGGTACTGTGTTAGGTTTTGGGTGGGTAAGTGGTGAAGTAACGAATAAAAATACCCAATAGAAGCTCCCATTAACAGGATATTGCCAAGAGCTAATGTGTTGGAGTTAATGGTGGAAATGGGTTGAAAAAAAACGATGTTTAAAACACCCGCTACCCAGAAAAAGATCGTGATTACAACAATAACATGTGTCGCCCTTTTTGAGTTAAAGGCCAATGCCAAAATACCAAGAAGAAAAGCGACCTCAATAAACGTGAATAAATTTCCGGTGACGTTGTTTCCGTTTTTAGTCACTTTTAGTGAGTGGATGTAAACGACCAGGAAATGAGCGGCACTGCAGGAAATCAGATACCAGGCTGTAACCCGGCTTACATATGAGATTTTTTTCCACCGAAAGAGGGCAAGAAGAAACAGAGCTACGGGTAGGTAGCCCTGTATCGTAGACAATAACGAAAATGTTGAAAGACTCATTAGTCGTTTGGATCACAAAACGGGGGGCAAGGTGGACCGAAATCCAGAATGATCATACTGCCATCATCCGGGTCATCGCCCTTCGGCCAAATGTTGGTACCATCGGCCCGCGCCCCCACCAGCACCAATTGGTTTTTGTCGCCATCGCCATGGGTGCTGTAAATTCGGATACCCACACAATCGGATTGCTTTAGTATGGCGTATAAATGGTCGCTGCCATAAAATTGCGCCCACACCTGATTAGGGTGATTTTTTTTGTACGCATCAATCCATGCTTTTGCCTGCGCCTTACCAATGGCTTGGCCATCGGTAGGGCTAAGTTGATCCGCCATAACGTTATAGACATTTTTGTAAGGGTAATATACCGCTTTTTCTCAACCGGAGACCCACAGGTGCAGCCCGGATGAAAAGTCAAAAAGAAACGTTAGCGGCTATCCGCGCGCATCGACAAGGACAAATACGGGAAGAAACGATCAACCAAACAGCGGGATGGGCCCATGCCAGGCATGAAAGGGCGGTCGGTTCATGTAGCTCTGCTTCCGCGGATGCCCGGCCATGTGGTTGATTTCGTAGGTCAGCGTGAGCACGTTGGCCATGCGGCAACGCTTCAATTGATCGGCCAGGTTGATGTGGCGCTGGTCAAAGACGTTGGCCATCACGATGGCGGGCGTGTATTTGTTGGCGGGATAATGGCGCATCGTTCGCACGATCTCAAAACCGGTAACCACTGGCAGCTCCATCCCGCAAAGGATCAAATCAAAGGCTTCGGCCTGAACCCTAAAAACGGCCTCTAAGCCGTGGTCCACCGCGCTTACGTTGGCCACAAACTTTTCCCGTACCATTCGCTCCGTCTCTTCGCGTGTGCGAGCGTGCCAGTGTGCTACCAATACTTTCAACGTGCTGTGATGTTAAAACAACCTTTCAACCTGAATTCGGCTGTAAGATGCCGCGCGGATGCAAATGCGCCCGGGCGCAGACGGGCGGCCACGGGCGGTATAGTCCACTAAGCCGATGGAGAAACCCTTTTTCAGGGCTGATTTCGCGGTTTTTACAACGCAGAAGCGCGTTTTTGTGGCATTTCCCTCACGAAAATTGCGGCAAAAAATCACGAAATCGTGAGGGCGGTGCTATTGATTTTTTACAGCACCACACCCTGCTGTAGGGCCCATTTGATGAGGCCGGCCGTGCCGTTGACACCCAACTTCTGCTGCAGGTTGTGTTTGTGGCGGTGCACGGTGTGCTCGGATATCTTCAGCCGCTGGCCAATCTCTTTGAGCGAAAGATCTTCATAAATCAACCGCAAAATCTCCAGTTCCCGGGGGCTTAGATCCGTCTCGCGGGCCTGCTTGGTGCCATTTTGCACATACGCCTTGCGCATGGCCGACATCATCATTTCGTTGTGATAAAAGTCGCGGTCCACCACCGCATGGATGGCCGCCTCCAGTTCTTCCGGGCGGGTGGTTTTAAGCAAAAACGAGTGCACGCCAATCTCCAACATCTTGCGCAAATGGGCCTCGCTGTCGTGCATGGTCAATACCACAATTTTGATGTTGGGATAATCGCGTACCAATACACGGGCCACATCCAAGCCGTTCATTACGGGCATTTCCATGTCCAGCAGCACGATGTCGACCTTTTGTACGGCCACCACGTCAAGACACTGTTTGCCATTTTCCGCTTCATACAAATTGCCGATGCGCGCAAAACTTTGCAGCAGGCGCATGATGGCTTTTCGAAAAAGCGGATGATCATCGGTCACACAAATGTCAATGGTCGTTGCCATTTACCGCCTCGTGGGTTTGGGTTGGTCACAAAAATAATCAGGCTGGCCGTGAGCCACGGCTTTGGGTTCTCTCCGCACACGCCCTCGCTTGCTTGCTCAAGCCATTTTCATGCCGCGAAGGTACAACGCGATCCGTATTTAAAAATTTTATCCTCCTTGGCCGCAGTCAACCCGTGGCGAAACGCCCTCGGCCACGTATCTTTCGCGCACAACCCATGGGCATGGCAAAATCCGTATCGAAACTTACCCAGAGCGTACACATCGGGTCTCCGGGAGACCGTCTGCATGGCGGCATCGTAAACCCCGTCTACCCCTCCGCTGCGTACGATTACGATGAGCTCGTGCGCTATCCACGCTACTTCAACACGCCCAATCAATTGGCCGTGGCCGAAAAGATGGCCGCCTTGGAACATGGCGAAGCCGCCTTGGTGTTCAGCAGCGGCATGGCCGCCATCATGACGAGCCTGATGGCCATGCTGAGGGCGGGCGACCACGTCCTTTTTCAAAGTGAGTTGTACGGGGGCACGCACCATGCCGCAGTGCACGAGCTGAACCGGTATGGCATCAACTACAGCATGGTAGATGCGGCTGACCCGCGAAATTTTGAGCGTGCCCTGCAGCCCACTACGCGTGTTTTGTATATCGAAACCCCTTCCAACCCTCTGTTGCGCATTACCGATATAGCGGCCGTGGCGCGCATCGCCAAAAAGCATGAGTTGGTGACGATCATCGACAACACGTTTGCCTCCCCGGTCAACCAAAATCCGATCGACCTGGGCATCGACATTGTGACGCACAGCGGCACCAAATACATTGGCGGCCATAGCGATCTGTGTTGTGGCGTAGCCGTGGCGTCAAAAAAACGAATCGAACAAATCACCGGCAGCGCGCTGCACTTTGGAGGTAGTTTGGATGCGCAAACATGCTGGTTGGTGGAGCGCAGCCTGAAAACCATTGTGCTGCGCGTGCAGCAACAAAACAAAAATGCCCTCAAAATTGCGCAGTTTTTGGAGGCCGAAAGCAAGGTGGCCCGCGTGTACTACCCGGGGTTAAAGAGCCACCCCGGCCATGCCATCGCCAAGCGTCAAATGCCGGGTGGGTTTGGCGGTATGCTTTCGTTCGACATCAAAACGGACACGGAAAAGTTTATTCGTAAACTCAAGTACATCAAAAAGGCGATCAGTTTGGGCGGGGTGGAATCAACCGTGACCGAACCCGTGAAGACCTCGCATGCCAAAATGCCCGAGGCGGAACGCAAACGACAAGGCATCACGAATCGGCTCGTCCGGCTTTCGGTGGGCATCGAGGATGCCGATGACCTGATCCACGACATCCAACAAGCGCTTTAACAGACACCCGCATGCGCATACGCGAAGCCACCGTACAGGATATACCCACCCTGGTGATGTTTCAGAAAAACATGGCGCAAGAAACCGAGGGCATCACACTGGACGAATCGGTATTGCGGAGGGGGCTGGAAGCTCTCTTTGCCGACCCGTTTAAGGGTGCGTATTACGTGGCGGAAGTAGCGGAGCGGGCAGTGGGCTGCTTGATGACCACCTATGAGTGGAGCGACTGGCGCAACGGTACCGTACTTTGGATACAGAGCGTGTACATTGCCCCTGACCACCGCGCACAGGGCGTGTACCGCCATCTGTACGAGCACCTTCAACAAAAGGTGCGCACCCAACCCGGCTATCGGGGCATACGCCTGTATGTGGACAAAACAAACCGCGCGGCCCAGCACGTCTATGAAAAACTGGGGATGGATGGCGAACATTACCAGATGTATGAATGGATGAAAGAATAGGCTCGCTTGTTTAGCCGGGCCGTAGCTGTTTTTGACGGGCGGTTAGTATATTTGCCTCCTCCGCTGGGGCACAATGACCATCTATTTGATTGAAGACGATGAAATCTATGCCGCGTTTGTAAAAAAAGCGCTGGAGCAGAAGTCCTATCAGGTCACCGTATTTCACACAGCCGAAGACGCCCTGGCCGTAACCAACAGCCGCATGCCCGATGCCTTCATCGTGGATTACAAACTGCCCGGCATCAGTGGCATTGAGATGTATGAGCGCATCAAACCACGCGTGTCGCCCACCCAAAAAGTGATTATGCTTAGCGCCTTAGACGATGGCAACATGGTGCTCGGGTTCATCCAGAAAGGCGTGCGGGACTATGTGATCAAAGACGAAAACGTGATCGCCTCGCTGGTGGCTGTGCTGGAGGGCAAAGAAGACGATTACTATCTGTTTAACTAGCGGTTGTCGTCTTCCAAGGTCAGGGGCAGGCGCACGGTAAAGGTGGTGCCTTCTTGTTCTTTGCTGTCGCAATGGATGCTGCCCTTCATTTTGTCCACGATTTCTTTCACAATTGACAACCCCAGGCCGGTGCTGCTTTCGCCCCCGGTAGGCCGCGCGGACAGCCGCATGTAATTCTGGTACAGTTTTTTTTGATCTTCGGCACTGATGCCCGGCCCCTCATCGCGGATGCTCACCACTGCGTGCGTGGGGGTGGCTTCCACCCGCACAAAAATATTCTTCCCTTTTTCGGAAAACTTCACCGCATTGCCAAGCAGGTTTTCGATGATGCGGTTGATGTAGAGCTTATCCGATTCCACGATGATTTCAGCCGGGGCGTCCATGTGCAGTAAAATGTCTTTTTTGTCGGCCACGGTTTGAAATCCTTTGACAATGGCAGTGACATGTGCGGCCAAATTCATGGGCTCGGGCACCAAGTCGATGCCCCGCTCCTCGATTCTGCGTTTGTCCAGCAGGTTGCGCACCATGGCCAGCCCGTCTGCAGAGATGTGCTGTATTTTCCCCAAAAACTCTTTCTGGTCGGCCGTGGCCTCGGGGTAGGAGAGATGCATGAGGTTGACCAGCGCAAAAATCCGGTTGAAGGGCCCCTTCAAATCGTGTGAAACCAAGCCGATCAGTTTGGCGCGCTCCTCGCTCAGTTCTTGAAGTTCTTGATTTCGCTTTTCCAGCTCGGTCACTTGCCGCTGGATCTCCAGGCTTTGCCGGTGCACGACCTTATTCCGCTCGCGCAGCCGCGCGTAGGCCGCCACTTGCAAGGCCAATGCAATGGCCAGCAAGACCAACGCGATAATAAGCTCTATCTCCAAGGTCACAGTCCGTAAATAAAAAGATTGTGCCCGGCAGCGGCAAGTTAAATTTTCAGGCGGAGCTCGTCTTGGTAATCCACGGGCACCTTGACCACCACCCCGTGCACCCGCACACGCAAGTAGCCCACATAGCGCAGCGAGTACTTCTTACCGCCCAAAAGATTGCGCAGGGTATTCAACAATCCCAGTTCTTTCAGGCTCAATTGCATTTCGATGGGCACGGAGAAATCGCCCCGGGCGGGGATTCTGATTTTTGGCCGTTGTTGTACGTGCGCTGCCTTTTTTCCATCAACAAAAACTTCCAAGTTGATTTCGCGCAGGCTCATGCGCACCCGGTTCGGATTGTGAAACAGCGCCAGGCCGCGGACGAGCGGGTCGCCTTGCGGGCCCGGCTCCACGGTGATTTCCCGGATGTTTTTGAAGACGATGCGCTCATCGGGGACACAACCCGCAGCCACCAGAAGAAACAAGACAGACCACGCTGCGGTTGGGATGGTTTTCATTTCGAAACAAAGATACCTTTGTGCTACCAGAAAAATGAATGCCGTGTTTGATTTGATTGCCGATGGCTTGGCGGACCAAGGGTATGCCGTGGCGGATGCTTTTTTGGATACCCGTGAAGTAAGCGACATCCGTGAAACAGACGAGTTCAGGGATCATTTGTTACACTTTCGCCAGGCGGGCATCGGCCAAAAGAGTGACCGACAGGTGAATGAGGCCATCCGTGGCGACTACATCCGTTGGATCGATCCCATGCACGCGCCCGCCCCCATCGCTGTGTACATCAACCGCCTACGTGCCCTGATCGACCACCTCAACCAAACGTTGTATGTGGGGCTGAAGGATTTTGAAATCCATCAAACGGTCTATCCCGTGGGCACTTTTTACAAACGCCACCTGGACCAGTTCAAAAAAGACGACCATCGAAAGTTGTCGGTTATTTGCTACCTCAACGAGGCATGGCAAGAACAGCATGGCGGGCAGTTGCGGTTATATGTCGGTTCGGGCCACCGCGATGTGCTGCCCCTTGGAGGCAGGATGGTTTGCTTTCGCAGCGATGCGCTGGAACACGAGGTGCTGCCGGCCACGCGCGAGCGGTTTAGCATTACGGGATGGCTGCTCAACCAACATGCCGATTTGAAACATTTGTGAGGGCCATAAAAAAACCCGAGGATCACCTCGGGTTCATTATGATTTTTGTCGCCCGCTTTATTTGGCCGTGGGACCGTTTTCGCCTGTGGGCTTGGCGGTTACCATCGCCTTGAAACGCAGGGTCGTGGCCTTGGGCCAGGTGTTGGCCGTTACTGTGATGGTCTTGTTTTGCACGCCCGGCTTGCCTTGGCTGTCAAACTCGGCCTCCACAAAACCTTCGCCACCGACCGGAATCGGCTCGCGCGACCAGTTGGGTGCCGTGCAGCCACACGAAGGTTGTGCGCTTTGGATGATCAGCGGGGCTTCGCCCGTGTTTTTGAACTTATATACATGCTTTACTTTTTGACCCTCGTTGATGGTACCAAAGTCATGATCCACGGAAGCAAACTGCGCTACGGGCAGCGGGCCTTCGGGCTTTTCTTCGGGTGCGGGTGTGGGCGCAGCCACATCCGGGGTAACACCCGCGCCCGCGGTGCCTTTGTTGCCTTCCATTTGGCTCAGGCGGCTCTCCAATTCGGCAATGCGCTTTTCAGCCGCACGGTCTTTACAGGCCGTGGCCAAGGTAGCCACAACGGCTACTGCGAGAATTTGAACTACTATTTTCATAAGGTATCTTAGTTTTTCCGGTTTGAATGGCCACAAAAATACGCTGGGTAACCCACGCCATGCAAGCCTAACGTACCGATTAACAAAGCATTAACTGTTTTTGTTGCCGCGCAGTTGCTCCAAAAGGTCGTCTACGTCTTCCAGCAGGCGTTCGGCCTTGGTTTTGGCCTCGTTTACCACCTTGTCGCCCTGGGCTTTGGCCTCCGTGGTCAGGGGTGTTTCTTTTCCCTCTACCAGGTCGCTGAGGAAGTCCTCGAGCATTTTTTTGTATTTGTCCAGGCGGAACGACAATTTTTCGCGGGTGACCGACCCCTTCTCCGGTGCGTACAACACGCCCAGGATGGCGCCCACGGCTGCCCCCGCCAAAAAGGTGATGAGTGCGTTGTTGGATTTTTTTCCCATGGCGAAAATGATTGCTGGTTCTACTGGACAAAGATAGGCATTGGCCTGCAAACAAGACAGCTCAGGGCAGTGCTCTTATGCGGTCTATTTGTTATCAATCAGTCCCCGCCCGCTCTTTTTGACTTTGCCCTGCTCCAGCAACTTTTTGGCCAGCACGTCCAAAATGCCGTTGATGAATTGCTTGCTCTTGGGCGTGCTGTACTCTTTGGTCAATTCAATGTACTCATTGATCGTTACCTTCACGGGGATGTTTTGAAAAAACAACATTTCGGTCAGAGCCATTTCTAAAATAACGCGGTCCGTCAGCGGCAGGCGATCCACCTCCCAGTTGCGGGTGTTTTGCGCAATGAGCTGTTTGTACTCGTCCGCCAGGCGGGCCGTTTCCGTAAACAGCTTTTCAATAAACCGTTGGTCATCATCCCAGTCGATGGAAACTTTTTGTTCGGTGATCTTGCCATCGGCAAACGACTTGATGGTTTTTTCCACCAAGCTTTTGATGATGTCCCGGTCTTCGGCCCAGCGCAAATCCTTCTCCTCAAAATAGTCGTTGATGATGGTCTTGCCCAAAATGACCCTGCGCACAATGTGGCGTAAAATGGTCTGCTGCTGTTCGGTGTCGGGGTTTTTGCTGTCGATAAATTTTTGGTAGTCCGCGTCTTCTTTGAGCACTTCGCGGAACCACGTGCGCACACGTTCGGGCTCGATCTGCGTGTCGGCACTTTTGAGCCACTCTTTTTTCAGCTTTTCATCGTGAGCAAGGGAGGCCAGCACGGTGTTTTTGACAAAGTTGGTGTGGCTGCCCCGCTTGTCGGCTGCGGCCACCTCGCCCAAGGACACCAGTAAGCGCAACACGGCATGGTACAGACCCGTGAGCTTTTGTATTTCGCTGATCAGGTTGCGCAGCAAAAACTGCTGGTCTTTGACCACTTGTTGGGCATACGTGGCCAACGCCTGATCCACCACGGTGTTCACCGTTTCGTCTTCCGTGGGCTCGGTGAGGGGGTTATCGAATTTTTTTTCAAAATAGCCTTTGCCGGCCTTCTTTTGTTTTTTCAGGAGTTCTTTGTCCTGCACTTCCATGCTGTTGAGGTCGGGCTGAAAGCGCGTGTCAATGGCATCTAAGGCCAGTTGGTAGTTAGCCTCTTTGCACTGGTCAAAGGCAAAAAGGCTTTGCATGATTTTAATGCGCAGTGTACGTCTGTTGAGCATACCAAAGAACGAAAGGAGCGCAAAGATAACGAAAACAGCGCAGCGCGGGGAACTTCTGCGGCCCCGCTTCGTTTTTATTCCCGGCCGGGGTCGTTACCTTTGCCGTCCCCGAATGAAAGAACTTCGCCACCTCAATTCCTACTTACTACGCTACAAATGGCACTTGATCCTCGGGTTGGTGTTTGTCATCATCTCCAACTTGTTTCAAATCGTGCCCGCGCAAATGGTGCGCAACGCCATTGATCTGGTCACCGAGAACATTCGTTTGAACCGCGCGCTCAAAGACACCTCCGTTCAGTCTGACTTTTTCGCCATTTTTTCGCACGGCATTTTTATCTATGCGGCCCTGATCTTGCTTATGGCCCTGCTGCGCGGAGTGTTTCTGTACTTTGTACGGCAAACGCTCATCGTCATGAGCCGCTTGGTGGAGTACGATCTGAAAAATGACATTTACGCCCATTACCAAACCTTGCCCCTCAGTTTTTACCGCAGAAACAGCACGGGCGATTTGATGAACCGCATCAGCGAAGACGTGGGCCGTGTGCGCATGTACCTGGGCCCCTCCATTATGTATGGCCTGCAACTGATTACGTTGTTTGTGATCCTCATCCCCATCATGTTCAGCATCAGCGCCAAGCTCACCTGGTATTCGCTTATTCCCCTGCCCATTTTGTCCATCAGCATCTTTTATGTCAACAACATCATCGAGCACCGCGCGGAGGAAATCCAAAAGAGCCAGTCGCGGCTGAGCACGTTTGTGCAGGAGGCTTTCTCGGGCATCCGCGTGTTAAAGTCCTTCACGCGCGAGGAAGACAGCGTAGCCAACTTTGCCAAGGAGAGCAACGAATACAAACGGCAGTCGCTCAAGCTTACCCGCGTGCAGGCATTGTTTTTCCCGCTCATCATGGGATTGATTGGGCTCAGCACGTTGCTCACGGTGTATGCGGGCAGCGTGGAGGTGATCAACGGCTCGCTGACGTTTGGCAACATCGCGGAGTTTATTATTTACGTCAATTTACTCACCTGGCCCGTGGCTTCGCTGGGTTGGACGTTTAGTCTGGTGCAGCGGGCCGAAGCTTCTCAAAAGCGCATCAATGAATTTTTGCGCACCCAAACCGACATTGTCTCTACCGATAACATTGTGGCGGACGTCCAGGGTAAGATTGAGTTTGCCAACGTTTCGTTTACGTATCCGGACACGGGCATCCACGCCCTCAAAAATGTGTCGTTTCAAATCAACCCGGGCGAGTCGCTGGCGATTATCGGGGGCACCGGCTCGGGCAAAAGCACGGTATCGTACTTGGTGGCCCGCTTGTATGATGTGACCGGTGGCGTGGTGAAGATTGACGACCGTCCCATTCAACAGTACGACATTGTTCACCTGCGCCAGCAGTTGGGTGTAGTGCCGCAAGATGTGTTTCTGTTTAGCGACACGATTTACAACAACATTGGCTTTGGCTTGGACCAGCCCACCGAAGAGAAGATCAGGCAAGCGGCCCACGATGCGGATGTGTACCAAAACATCATGGACTTCCCGCAAGGCTTTGCCACGCGCATAGGCGAGCGGGGCATCACCCTCTCGGGCGGGCAGAAACAGCGCGTGTCCATTGCCCGTGCCATCGTGCGCGAACCCAAGATACTCATCCTGGATGACGCCCTCTCGGCCGTAGACACCAAAACCGAGAATACGATACTCAACAGCATGAAGAAAATCATGCACGGCCGCACGAGCATCATCATCTCCCACCGCGTTTCATCGGCCAAGCTGGCCAACAAAATCATCGTATTACAAGATGGCCTGATGGCTGAGCAGGGCACCCATGAGGAGTTGATTGAAAAACAAGGGCTGTACTACGAACTGTATGAGAAACAGATGGCAGTGGATGAAGTAGAAGATGCGGATTAACCGCAATCCATGAATTCCTCTATGCAGGTGACAAACACCACCGGGCCCACCATGCAGATGCTGCCGGCCGCGGCTTCTAGCCGGTAGGCCAACCGTACGCGCTGTCCCTCGCGCAACGGAAATTCTTCGAGCGGGCTATACGGAGGCGGTTGGGTAAACAGCGCCAGTGTGCGATAGACTCGCACGGGCTCCAGCCGCGAGCCATCGTCCAACTCAAATACAAACCCACACCCATCCAAGCCGGTAAGGTCGCGCACGGTGGCGAAGATGTTGCATGCGGGCTTTTCCTCTTCCGCGCAAGCGGTTGCGATGGCCAGAATCAAAACAGTCATCATCCATTTCCGGGTCAGCATAGGAGTATGTTTTGGCAACTCGTCATTCTCCATGCTTGGACACCCGTGGCGGGCAAAAGGTTGGGTTGAGGGTACAGCCCTTCCGTTCGATTACGGACAGCCTGTGTTGATAAATGATACACGAAGGGTCCGACACACGAAGCGCGGAGTCCGTTTTCGCATTTTCTTTCGTTTGGCACGATTATTCCTACATTTAGGAAAATAGTGAGCGGATGAAAAAATACCAGTTGGGCGAGTTTGAGGAAATCGTGATGCTGACGGTAGCGATTTTATACAAAGAGGCCTATGGCGTGGCCATCAAGAAAGAGATTGAGACCAGGCTAAAACGGAAAGTCAGTATGGGTGCCATGCACACGGCCCTGGTGCGGTTGGAGGACAAAGGCTATATCAAATCGCACGATGGCGAGACGACCGCAGAGCGAATGGGGCGCCCCAAAAAATACGTTCAGATTACAGCACTGGGCAAAAAGGCCATGGAGTACACCCGCGAAACCCGCAACGGGCTCTGGGGTGCCATCCCGAAGGTGGCATTGGACTTAATGGTTGTTCGCTAACGGCCGGCCATGCGTTGCGTACGTAACACCAAACACCGCTATCGAAGCCGATACGATTCACGAAGATGAAACCCCCTCGCCTCCTGCTCCGCTTCTTCCGCTGGTACTGCCACCCGGAGTTGGTTGACCACATTGAGGGCGACTTGCTGGAGGAGTATGGCCAGCGGGCAAAAGAGAAAGGAAAATGGATGGCCGATTGGGTTCTCTGCTGGGATGTACTGCTGCTGTTCCGGCCGGGGATTCTAAGAAACTTTTCAAACTTACACTACAGACTAAATTCGTTTGACATGATTCAGCACAATGTTCTAATCGCTATTAGAAACTTTAATCAACATAGAGTTTCTTTCATAATCAATTTGACTGGTCTGTCATCCGGATTGGCTTGCTCTCTGTTCATTTATTTGTGGGTGGCTGATGAGTTGAGTATTAACAAATTCAACATCAACGACAGCCGGCTTTACCAGGTGATGCAAAATGTTAATAGCGCGACCGGTGTAGAGACAATTGAGCACACGCAGGGTTTGTTGGCTGCGGCCTTGGCCCAAGAAATTCCCGAGGTGGAATTTGCCGCCACGGTCGTTCCTCCGAATTGGTTCTCAAGCCCGGGCATAATCTCTTTTGAGAACACCCTCTTGAAAGCAAATCCTCAATTTATCAGCAAGGATTTTTTCAACGTGTTTACCTGCCCAATTTTGCAAGGAGATAGAAGTAACTTGCTACCCGACCGGAGTGCAATTGCTATTTCGGAAGATCTTGCCCTGAAACTTTTCCATACAACTGAAAACATCATTGGTAAAACGGTAAATTGGAATCATGACCGGTTTACCGGGGAATATCACATTACCGGTGTCTTTGAGACAACTCCAGCCAATTCAACAAATCAATTTGATTTACTATTGACTTATGATCTGTTTCAATATCTCCGTCCCAGTATTAATGATTGGGGTAACAGTGATCCATCCACTTTTCTGCTTCTGAAAGGGGACATCAATGTGGAGTCTCTAAATGAAAAAATCAATCAGGTTTTAAAGGCCAAGGACCCCAACTCCGAAAGCACGCTATTCATCCAACGATATTCAGATCGATATCTATTTGGACACTACGACAATGGTAAGCCTGCCGGAGGCCGAATATTCTACGTGCGTCTTGTCTCCATCGTTGGGATTTTGATTTTGGTAATTGCCTGTATCAACTTTACGAATTTATCAACCGCAAAAGCCTCTCGCAGGGGAAAAGAGGTGGGGATCAAAAAGGTAGTCGGAGCTGGGCGAAAAAGTTTGGTTTGGCAATATCTTAGTGAATCCGCCTTGGTCACATTCTGTTCCCTCGTTATAGCAGTGTGTCTTGTTTATGTACTTATTCCACAATTCAATACTATAACCGGGAAGAGTCTTTTCTTGAAACCTGATACTACAATGATCGCAGGTCTTGTTTGCTTTTTTTTAGTGACGAGCTTTTTGGCCGGAAGTTATCCTGCGTTCTATCTATCCGCCTTTAGTCCTGCAAATGTCTTAAAGGGAAGACGCAATACGTCTATTGCTGAGGTAGTTGTTCGCAAGGGATTGGTGATTTTTCAGTTCTCAACATCCATTATCTTGATTGTGACGGTAGTGATCGCCTATGAGCAAATGCAGTATATACAAAGCAAGAACTTGGGTTACAGAAGGGAAAACATAATCACATTTGACATGGAGGGCCAGCCATCCAGTAAACTCGAGGCTTTTCGTTCAGAATTGATGGCGGTTCCCGGTGTTCTCAACGCGGGCACATACTATCACAACCTGACGGGAGATCATGGCAATATACGGCTAGACTGGGATGGGAAATCGCCCGATCAAAGAGTTGATTTTATAAATCTCGAAGTTGGCTGTGATTTTATCGAAACGATGGGGATAGAATTTAAGGAGGGGCGTTCACCCACCAAAAATGTTAATCCCGAAAGCCAGATTGTTCTAAATGAAAAGGCCATTCAGATAATGGGATTGGAAAATCCGATTGGTAAAACCGTGCGATACTGGGGAAAAGAGAGTACGATTGTTGGTATCGCAAAGGATTTTAACTTCGAATCACTGCATGAGGAGATCAAACCGTGTTTTTTCAGGGTGTATCCGATCATGCCCAAATTTGTGGTCAAAATTCAGGGTGGTGCTGAAAAGCCGGTCATTGAAGAAATCGGGCACCTGTACGCGAGGTTTTCATCCGGCTACCCTTTTGACTACAGATTCCTTGATGAGACCTACCGTATGTTGTATGCCACCGAGCAAAAGATATCTGTTCTCTCGCGCTACTTTGCATTGACAACCATTGTAATCTCTTGTCTCGGCCTTTTGGGACTTGCTGCATTCAGTGCTGAGAGAAGGATCAAAGAAATCGGAATCAGAAAAATATTGGGCTCCAGTGAAATGGGTATCGTATATCTTCTGTCGAATGATTTTGCAAAAGTGGTTATTGCTGCCGTTGTGATAGCCGTGCCGTTGAGTTACCTGATTACCGCTTCCTGGCTGAATACGTTTGCTTTTAGAATTGAATTACAGTGGTGGTACTTCATCGGTGCAGCAACGCTGGCCTTGAGCATCGCACTTGTGACGGTTAGCTCGCAAGCAATATTGGCTGCAAGAGCTAACCCTAACCAAAGTTTGAAGTCGGAATGAACCAAAAACCTTCCGTGTTTTGGCTCCGCTTCTTCCGCTGGTACTGCCACCCGGAGTTGGTTGACCACATTGAGGGCGACTTGCTGGAGGAGTATGGCCAGCGGGCAAAAGAGAAAGGAAAATGGAGGGCCGATTGGGGTCTCTGCTGGGATGTGCTGCTGCTGTTCCGGCCGGGGATCATCCGGCCAATCGAGGGTTATAAACGCATAAACACATACGGTATGTACAAAAACTATTTCAAAATCAGCCTCCGGCAATTGGCAAAAAACAAAACGTTTGCCGTGATCAACATCGCAGGCCTGACGCTCGGCTTCACCTGCTTTTTATTGCTGGCTCTCTACGTTTATGATGAGCTCCGTTTTGATCAGTTCCATCGCGATGCCGACCGCATCGTCCGGGTGATGCAGCATGACCGGCAAGACGATGGTTCCGTACGCAGCATTGCCCAGGTTTCGCCTTTGTTGGGCAAAGAAGCCGCTGTGCAGTTTGAGGAAATCGAAGCCACCTGCCGCTTGTCGGCTTTTGGGCGGGTAACCTTGGGCAATGACCCGGCCTTGCGCAGCTATGAACGGATCTGGTCGCCCGATGAAAACTTCTTTCAGTTTTTTGACTTCCCGTTGGTGGCGGGCGATGCCTCCACTGCGCTGAAACGCCCCGATGCCATCGTGATCAGCGAAACGTTGGCACAAAAGTACTTTGGCAACGAACCTGCTTTGGGCAAAACCCTGTGGTCGGCCTTCACCCGCGAGGGCAAACCGGTTTACCTGACGGTCACCGGTGTGATGAAAGACCTTCCCAAGAATTCACACATCCAGCTATCCATTCTGTTTTCTGAAGCCACCTGGCCCTCTATGTACCGCTGGTACAATGAATATGTGTCGACTGACTGGGAGAGCAGTGAGTACGTTACGTACTTCAAGTTGAGACCCGGGGGCGATACGGAAACGCTCACCCGCAAAATCAACGATTTGGTGAAGCGAAATTATCCCTCCGACAAAGACTATCGGGCCACGTTCTCGCTCATGCCTCTGGGCGAGGTCCACTTTTATCAAGACAATGCACAAGACAACGAGTTGAATGCCAACAGCATCAAACCATTTTATCTTTACTTGTTTGCCGCGGTAGGCATGCTGCTTTTGCTCATCGCCTGCTTGAATTACATGAACTTGAGCACAGCCGCGGCCCTGAAGCGAACAGCGGAAATCGGCACGCGAAAGTCGCTGGGGGCGTTGAAGGGGCAATTGGTGGGTCAGTTTGTGGCGGACTCGCTCGTGCTATCCATTCTGTCGCTGATGTTGTCCGTGTTGTTGGTTCATTGGCTGTTGCCAGCCGTTAACCAATTTGCCGGAAAAGAGATAGCGCTGACAAGTTTGCCGTTGTCATGGATGCTGCTGATGGTTGGGCTGCTGTTGCTGACGGGCCTGTTGTCTGCCCTGTATCCCGCGTTTGTGTCCACGCGTGTATCGGCTGTGGAAGCCATGAAGCGGGACATCAAATGGGGCAGCCGCAGCTTGCCCGTCCGAAAAATCCTGCTGGCCGCGCAGTTTGCCATTTCCATTATGATGATTGCCGCCACCTTGGTCATCTACCGCCAATTGGAGTACATGCGGAACAAAGATTTGGGTTTCAACCACGAGAACTTGTTGGTCGTTGACATCAACAGCGCCAACCTTCGCAGGAATTTTGAAACCGTAAAGGCCGAGTTTAGCAAACCTTCTGAAGTAGTAAGCATCAGCGCTTCCACACGTGTGCCAGGCGAGTGGAAAGGGTTCCCGGTGCCCACCGTGCAGAAGGTAGGTGATTCGCAAGGACGTGAGATGATTTTTGTGGGCATCGACAAAGACTTCTTAAAAACGTATGACATTGCCTTGCTCGAAGGCCGAACGATTGAAGACCCCCGGGCTGACTCGCTGAAAATCGTGCTCACGCAAAAGGCAGTGCAACAGTTGGGCCTTACCCATCCCATTGGCCAACTCATTGAAATGCCGGTGGTGCGGTTTGGCGGCAGCCGCGAAGTACTGGAACGACCTTTTCAAGTCGAAGTGATTGGCGTGGTGGAAGATTTCCATTTCGAATCGCTGCGCGCGGAAATGATGCCCGTGGTATTTGGCGCACCCAACACCACCTTGCAACGTATCGACTACTATACCCTTCGTGTAAAGACCGCCCGCTGGGAGGAGACCTTGCAAAAACTAAAAGCCATCAATAGCCAGCTCGATGCCGACAATCCCCTGGAATACACCTTTCTGGACAACCGATTTGAAGAACTGTACGCAGCCGATACCAAGCGAGGGCAGATTTTTCTGGTGCTGTCCATCATCGTGGTGGTCATTGCCTGCATGGGGCTGTTTGCGTTGGTCTCCTACGCGGTGGAAAGCCGAACCAAAGAGATTGGCGTGCGCAAAGTGTTGGGCGCTTCGGTAGCCAACATTTTACAATTGATCTCGCGGGAGTTTTTGGTGCTGGTGGTGGCGGGCGGGGCCGTGGGCCTGCCCGTGGCCTGGTACATTACGCGTGGGTGGCTGCAGGAGTTTGCGTATCGCGCGCCCGTGGGCCTGGGGATTTTTCTACTGGCCGTGGTCATCGCGGTGGTCATCGCGCTGCTCACCATTGGTGTGCGCACGGTGCGCACAGCCCGAGCGAACCCGGTAACAAGTTTGCGCAGCGAGTAAGCGGTCAGCCGCCCCAGCCGCCACCGCCAGGCGTTTGCATGACCAACACATCGCCTTTGCGCACGTGCGCCTGCGCGATGCCAGCCAACACCTGTCGCTGGCCGTTGGCCCGCACAAGGTATTGCCGGCCCGCTTTGCCTGCTTCGCCTCCATTCATGCCAAACGGTTTTTCGCTGCGGTGTTGCGTAAGCAGATTGATATCCAACGCCTCCAAAAAACGGATGATGCGTATCAGGCCATCGCCCCCGCGCCACATGCCCTTTCCGCCCGAGCCCTTGCGCACGGCAAACGACAGCACTTGCGCGGGGTAGCGCAGTTCCATCAGCTCGGGATCGGTCAGGCGCGTGTTGGTCATGTGTTGGTGCACGGCATCGGCCCCGTGAAAACCCGGACCCGCGCCCGTGCCACCGCCCAACGTTTCGTAGTAGCCAAAGCGCCCGTTGCCCATCAAAAAATTGTTCATGGTGCCTTGGCTACAGGCGCTGAGTTCAAGTGCCTTCAACAACGTGTCCGTGAGGCGTTGGCTTACTTCGGTATTGCCGCCCACCACCGCGGGCGTCTGCACTGTAAAATCGGGATTGAGCATTCCCTTGGGGAGCGTAAGCGTCACGCCATCCATAAGTCCTTCATTCATGGGCACCTCTTGGCCAAGCCACAGGCGCAATACATACAAGACCACGCTTTGCACGATGGCGGGCGTAGCATTCAAATTTCCCGGATGCAAGGTGGCACTGCCCGTGAAGTCGATGTGCAGATGTTTGCGGTCGTGCACGATGGCCACACGCAGGGCCGAGCCATCGTCCAGTCTCTCCACGGCTTGCCACGTGCGCAACGGTTGGCGTTGTACGTGGCGCGACAGCAATGCATGAGCGTGATCGCGCAAGGCGCCCATGTAGTACAGCACACGCTCTATACCCTCGGCCGCGCAAAGCTGCTGCAGCGCGTGCTCGCCAAACTGGATCGATGCCAAGGCCGCGTTGATGTCGGCTTGATTTTCGGCCCAGGCGCGCGTGGGGTAATCACCTTTGGTAAACAACGCGTGGAGCGATTTCCACTGTGCCTTTCCGTCTTGGAGGAGATGCGTGGGCGCGATGATGACCCCTTCTTCGTACAGGCGGGTAGCGTCTGCGGGCATGGAGCCGGGGCGTTTGCCCCCGATCTCGGCATGATGGGCCCGGTTGGCAACAAAGCCCACGCGCTTGCCATGCACAAACACGGGCTTGATCAGCGTGACATCCGGAAGGTGCGAGCCGCCAAAGGCGGGATGGTTGGTGATCACCACATCCCCTTCGCGCCAAGCGATGGCTTTGGACACCGCGCGCACGCACACACCTAAGCTGCCGAGGTGTACGGGTATGTGCGGGGCGTTCACCACCAAGTAGCCATCGGCATCGAGCAGGGCACAAGAGAAGTCCAGGCGTTCTTTGACGTTTACGGAAAATGCAGTTCGTTGCAGCAGGGCGCCCATTTCCTCGGCTATGGCGGTGAAGCGATTGGTGAAGAGTTCCAGGAGGGCTTGGGGTTGTTCGGTGGCGGCCGCGCGCTGGCGCGCGGCCGCCACCAATCGGGCCGTCAAATTTTCATCCAACGTAAGTTGCCACCCTTCATCCACAAACACAGTCGAGTTTTGACTCGTCAGCAACGCAGGGCCCTCGCATGTGGCACCGGCCGTGAGTGCCTCCCACACAAACGCAGGCATGGCTACCTTTTTGCCATTCACCCACCCTTCCACGGTGTGCTTGGCGGTGGGCGTATACTGTTTTGGCTTCTTTCTTTTGATTCGTGATGAGACGGAGCGAACCGCCACACTTACGCGAACGCTCTCCACCTCCAGGGGCCGCTCCATCCAATGCCCATACATTTGCCGGTACTTTTTTCGAAAAGCCCGCGACAGATTTATGTTGCGTGTCGCATCCACCTCCAGGGTGGACTCTTGTCCGCGGAAGCGCAAGAACACATGCTGGTGCCGAAGCACGATGTCGCGCTTGGCAAATCCTTCGTCCACCAATTTTTTCTTCGCCTGCTGAAAAAGTTTTCGCCACGTTTGTGTTTTTATTTTTTCAAAATCCGCCAGCGGCAACAGGATGAGTTCCTCTTCTTCGCGGGCGATGGTGGCATGGCCGATGCCATAGGCACTCAAAAGCCCGGCCTCATACGGGATCAGCACTTCGGGCATGGCCAGCAACGCAGCGAGCGCGCACGCATGTTGACCACCCGCTCCACCAAAACTCAACAAGCTATAACTGCGCGGATCATGGCCTTGTTGTACCGATACCTGGCGTATCGCTTCGGCCATCTTCTCGTTGGCAATCTGCAAAAACGATTCCAGCAGTCCATGGCGCGTGGCCGGAGTTCCTTTCTTCGATAGCTGACTCAGGATTTTCTGCAACGCCTGTTCTGATTTGCCACGGTGCAGCGGAAACGCAAATTGCGATTCGTCCACGCGCCCCAACAGCAAGTTTACATCGGTGATGGTGAGCGGTCCGCCTGCGCCATAACATGCAGGACCGGGATAAGCGCCTGCGCTGTGCGGGCCCACCATCAGGCGAAAGCCATCAAACGAGCAGATGGAACCACCGCCCGCGGCAATTGTTTCAATTGCCAGGGACGGGGCCACTATCTTTCGCTGCCCGATGGATGACTCATACCGATAGCTAAACCGCTGGTCATAGAGCGATACATCGGTACTGGTGCCGCCCATGTCAAACGTGATCAAGTGGTTGCGTTGGCATTGACTGCCGGCACGAGCCGCCCCCACCACCCCTCCGGCCGGGCCGCTCAACAAACTGTCTTTGGGCATAAAGCCATCCACGCCAAGCAAGGCGCCATTGCTGGCCATCACGCGCAGGCGCGCACCGGAAAGGCCTGTGCGGATGCCACGCAAATACTGACTGATAACGGGTTGCAAATACGCATTGGCCACGGTGGTTTCGGCCCGCGGCAGCAAGCGCACCTGACGGGTAAGCTGATGCGATGCCGTTACGAAAATAAAACCGGCTTTGACAAGGGCCCGGTAAAGCTGCTTCTCGTGCGTGGGGTTTTTGTAGCTGTTGAGCAAACAGATGGCCACCGATGCGATGTTGGCGCGTGTGAGTTGCCGGATGATTTTTGTGATCGCAAAGGGTGTGAGTTTCTTTTCGATGCGGCCGCTGCTGCGGATGCGCTCGGGCACGGCTATCGCCACTTCGTACAGTGGTTCCTCTTTTTGGATGTCGAGCGCAAATAAGTGGGGCCGGGTTTGATTGCCGATGCGCAGCAAATCAACAAACCCCTCGGTGATGAGCAAGGCCGTTCGTGCGCCTTTGCGTTCCAGCAGCGCGTTGGTGCCGCGGGTCGATCCCAAACGCATGTCGATCGGGGGAAACGACTCGGTGCGTTTCGTTTGCGTCAGCAGCCGGGCGGCCAGCACAGGTACTTCTTCGTCTGTCTGCAAGTCCACCACATCGCCTGTGCGGGCGCGGATCGGCTCGTTCACATAAACGATTGACTGCGCCACGTCAACGAACCGAACGGTGTATCGCTTTCCCCGATGCGTGAGGATGTATCCTTCAAAAATATCATGGCGCACCGGCCATGCCAGCGTGAGGACCAGTTGGTGGCGCGAGAGCACCTGACGCACGGTGCCGCGCAGGCAACTGCTGCTAAGGATCTTCAGCCGATGGGTGTGGCCGCGCGGGTCGCTGGCGATGCAGTCGGTAAATGTGCCACCCGTGTCGATCCAAATGTGCCAGGGGTTGTTCATTCAATCGACAAAACCACTTGCTTTTTGGGCATGCGTATGGCGATGACGTGGCTGAACTGCGAGGCTCCATCCGGCAGGATGCGCATGATGGGTTGGGTGTAGACCAATGTGTCGCTGCCCACCTTTTGAATGTTGTCGGTGAGGTTGGTGGGGTCGCCCCCGCTGGTGTATGCTTCAATGATGCGCTTTTCCACGGCCAGGGCGAGTGAGTCGTTGGTTTGGAGTTTGATGATCTGTACTTGGTAGGCCGAGGCGAGCGAATCCACGAATGGGCGGTTTGAAAACCGGGTGCCCAGTTGAGCGGTGATTTTGCGACCAAGGGCAAAAGCCGCTTCGGTGATTTGCGCATCGCTGAGTTTGCGTATCTCCTGTTGCTTCATGCCTTCCTTCAGGCGCTTGCGCTGCTCTTCGGAGAGATTGCCTCCGCAGGAGAAGAGAAACAACAACAGCACAAGAATATATCCGTTATTTTTCATCGCCTGTCTCGTTGGTTTACAAGAGTGCAAATTTCAGCATTTCCTTTCGCTCTAAATATCGAGTCAGGATGATTGAGATTCAAAGTCTTTTCGATGGCCTTCAAGCGATAGGCGGCCCGCGCAGCTATATAGTTACGCCATGCATCGGAAACACCTGTCACCTATTTGTCCATTCGTTTTTTTGAATACCCCGTTCTCATGGTGAAAGCAAATATAGCCATTCATCCCCACACTTTTGCCTACCTTTACCGCCTGTTATGGAAATGCGAGACAAACTGGAGGACATCAAACTGCGCTTTGAAGAAGTGGGCCAACTGCTGCAACAGCCCACGGTTGTCAACGACATGAAGCAGTTTGCCAAACTCAGCAAAGAATACCGCGACCTGGAAAAAGTGGTGACCAAATACAACGCCTTTTTGAAGGTTGAAAATAACTTGCAACAAGCCAAGACCGTGCTCGAAACCGAAAAAGACGAAGAGCTGCGCGAGTTGGCCAAGGCCGAACTGGACGAACTGAACCCTCAACTGGAGGCGCTGGAAGCCGACCTCAAAGAATCACTCATGCCCAAAGACCCCAACGATGACAAAAACTGCATCGTGGAAATACGGGCCGGAACCGGTGGCGATGAGGCCGCTATCTTCGCAGGCGATCTGTGGCGCATGTATCAGCGCTTCTGCGACCGCAGGGGACTGAAGATGACCGTGATGGACGTAACCGAGGGCACGGCAGGCGGGTACAAAGAAGTGATCAGCACCGTGGAGGGCGATGGCGCCTTTGGCATTTTCAAATATGAATCGGGCGTACACCGCGTACAGCGCGTGCCCGAAACGGAACAACAAGGCCGCGTGCACACCTCGGCCGCCTCGGTGGTGGTGCTGCCCGAAGCCGAAGAGGTAGACGTGGAAATCAACCCGGCCGACCTGGAGTATCAAACCGCGCGAAGCAGCGGGGCGGGCGGACAGAATGTGAACAAAGTGGAAACCAAAGTGCAACTCACGCACAAGCCCTCGGGCATCGTGGTGGTATGCCAGGTAGAACGCTCACAACACGGCAACCGCGAACGGGCCTTGCAGATGCTGCGAACCAAATTGTACGAAATGGAGTTGGAAAAGCAGCAGGCACAAATTGGCGCTGCCCGCAGAAGTCAGGTGCGCAGTGGCGACCGCTCCGAGAAAATTCGCACCTACAACTATCCGCAAAGCCGCGTCACCGACCATCGCATCGGCTTTACGCAGTATAATCTGCCGGCCGTGATGAATGGCGACATTGACGCCTTTATCGAGCAACTGAAAATAGCCGAGGCGGCCGAGAAGATGACGGAAGGCGTCAGTTGAGCGTGACGGGCAACCACGCGCCTACCAACGGCATACTGCGTACTAAAACCAAGAACGGCCATGACGATCCATATCAAAAACATGGTGTGCGACCGCTGCCTGTGGGCGGTAAAAAACGAACTGGAGCAATTGGGGCTACACCCCACTGCCGTCCGGCTGGGCGAAGCCGACTTGCCTACACCCCTTTCGGAAGCCGAAAAAACTCAACTCAACAACCACTTGGTGCGGTTGGGTTTTGAACTGATCGATGACAAGCGCAGCCGCCTGATCGGTCAGATCAAATCAGCCATCATCGAACGGGTGCATCAACACAACAGCGAGCTCAAAACAAACCTATCCGATTACCTGAGCGAAAAACTTCACCACGATTACACCTATCTCTCCAACCTGTTTTCCGAAGTAGAAGGTACGACCATCGAAAAATACTTTATCGCCCAAAAGATCGAGCGCGTAAAAGAGCTGTTGGTGTACGATGAGTTGACGCTGAGTGAAATTGCCCACCATTTGCACTACTCCAGCGTGGCCCATCTGAGCAATCAGTTCAAAAAGGTGACGGGCCTAACCCCCAGCCACTTCAAGAGCATCGGGGCCGAAAAACGCAAGCCGCTGGACCGGGTGTAAATGTTGCAACGGTTTTCCAAAATGGTGTAACGGGCGGGCGCGCGGATGCGCCCACCTTTGCCTTCGCATCAACGAGACAAACACATGGCCAAGGCATCCGAAATTCACATCCCGTTGCAGGGCGTACACAGCGAGCACTGCGCCCTGCTGGTGGACAATGGCATAGCCGAACTGAACGGCATCACTGCGCATCGCGTGGAACTGAACAACCAGCGGGCCATCATCGAAACGGCCAACGCAGAAACCGTGTCGGAAGCCGTCAAAAAAATCCGTGGGTTGGGTTATGGTGTCGCCACCGTCAAAAAGAGTTATCCGGTGTTGCAGATGACGTGCGCTTCGTGCGCGGTAAGTGTGGAAAGCATGTTGCAAGGGCAAGTGGGGGTGATACATGCCAGCGTAAACTTTGCCACGGCCACCGCCTCGGTGGAGTTCATTCCGGGCTTGGCTCACCCTCGCCAACTTCAAAAAACGGTGCAAGACATCGGCTACGATTTGGTGATCGCGGAGAGCCCCACGCAAGAAGACGACCTGCAAAAGATTCAACACGAAAAGTTGCGTCAGTTGAAGCGGAAGACCTATTGGGCCCTCGCGCTGTCCGCCCCGGTGGTCGTGATCGGCATGTTTTTGATGAACATGCCTTTCGCCAACGAGATCATGTGGGCGTTGAGCACCCCGGTAGTAATTTGGTTTGGGCGCGATTTTTTTGTTCGGGCCTGGCAGTTGGCCGGGCACCGCGCGGCCAACATGGACACGCTGGTGGCCTTGAGCACCGGGGTCGCCTACGGGTTTAGCGTTTTCAATACGCTGTTTCCACACGTGTGGCACAAGCAAGGCTTGCACGCCCACGTTTATTTTGAGGCCGCTGCCGTAGTCATTTCGTTTATCCTGTTGGGCAAACTTTTGGAAGAACGTGCCAAAGACAGTACCTCCTCGGCAATCAAAAAGTTGATGGGGTTGCAGCCCAAAACGGTGACGCTGCTCAAAACAGACGGCCACACCCAGCAGGTGCCCCTGGATGATGTGGTGGAGAACGATGTGGTGATCGTAAAACCCGGTGAAAAAGTGGCGGTGGACGGAGTTGTGGTCAGCGGGGAATCGTATGTGGACGAAAGCATGCTCAGTGGCGAGCCCGTGCCGGTGTTGAAAACGCGCGAGACCCGGGTGTTTGCCGGAACTCTCAACCAAAAAGGAAGTTTTCACTTCAGGGCCACCAAGGTAGGGCGCGAAACCTTGCTGGCGCAGATCATCCAGGCCGTGCAGACCGCACAAGGCAGCAAGGCATCTGTTCAAAAACAAGTGGATAAAATTGCTGGTGTGTTTGTGCCCCTCGTCATTGCCATCGCCATCCTGGCCTTTGCGGCTTGGTTAATCTGGGGAGGCGACCAAGCATTTACGCACGGCCTGTTGGCATTGGTAACGGTGTTGGTCATTGCCTGCCCCTGTGCACTCGGGTTGGCTACCCCCACGGCCATCATGGTGGGCGTGGGCAAAAGCGCGGAGAAAGGTATTCTGATCAAAGATGCCGAAAGCCTGGAGCGGGCGCGAAACGTAAATGCCATCGTATTGGATAAAACCGGCACGATCACCGAAGGCAAACCTCAGGTGACAAATGTTTTGTGGTTGACGGACGATCCGCTCGCCAACCAACGCCTGCTGGGAATCGAAAAACGATCGGAGCATCCGTTGGCGGCAGCCGTGGCAGCACATTTGAAAGACCATCCGGCCGCCACGGTTGCGCTGTTTGAAAGCATCACCGGCAAAGGTGCCCGGGCGGTGATCGAAGGGCAGACGTTTTGGGTGGGGAACAGAACGTTGATCGAAGAACAACACATCTCCATGGAACATCCTGTCGTAGCCCAAGCCGATGCCTGGGGCCATGAAGGAAAAACAGTGATCTGGTTTGCCGACTCCAAACGTGTCCTATCCGTGTTCGCGATTGCCGATCAGGTCAAGGCAACTTCGGCAAATGCTGTTGCCGCCTTACAGGCCGCTGGCATCGAAGTACACATGCTCACAGGCGATGCAGAGACCACCGCCAAGACAGTGGCCTCGGCCATCGGCATCCGTCATTATCGCGCAGGGGTATTGCCCGAGCAAAAAGCGGCCTATGTGAAAGAATTACAAACGCAAGGGAAAATGGTGGCCATGGTGGGCGATGGCATCAACGACAGCACGGCCCTGGCGCAGGCGGATGTCAGCATGGCGATGGGGCGCGGGAGTGACATTGCCATGGACGTGGCCGCGATGACGATTGTCTCCTCCGACCTGATGAAGATACCCGAAGCCATCCGCCTGTCAAAGGCAACGGTGCGCACGATCAACCAAAACTTGTTTTGGGCGTTTATTTACAATTTGATCGGCATACCGCTCGCAGCCGGACTCTTGTATCCCCTAAACGGTTTTTTGCTGAACCCCATGATAGCCGGTGCGGCCATGGCCTTGAGCAGCGTGAGCGTGGTGAGCAACAGTTTGCTGTTGAGGTATAAAAAGTAAACGTCTGTAAATAAATTTATCAACCAACTATTCGCATGAACAACGATGCTAACACCCTGAAATTTAAAACCAACATCAACTGCGGGGGATGTGTGGCCAAGGTGTCACCTTTTCTCAACCAAGCCAAGGGCATTGGCCAGTGGGAGGTAGACACCGCCAACAAAGAAAAAATCTTGTCGGTGCGCCCCGAGGGCATCACCGAAAAAGAGATCATCGAAAAAGTGCAGCAAGCCGGGTTTACGATTGAGCGGTGGGCGTGAGGAATAAATTTTGAGTATTTTCGTTCGGTAATAGAGATGACCCACTGAACGCTGAACCCATGGGACTGTTTGATTTTTTGCGCAAAGGCCGGCATTCCAACGATTTGCCCCAGACGGATGAATTTACCCAACAAATGATGGACGCCTCCTCGCAGTGCGTGCAGCATTTTAGCGCCCGGTTCGAAGGGCTTGATTTTTCAATACAGAGTCTTCAAGTGATAGACGCCATTTTGGAGGAAGCGAATGAATTCCAAGAGGAGATGAGCCAAGAGCAGATCAATGGCACTATTCAAACAGTAGGCCCGTATATTTTTGAAGTGGCCAGAAGAAATTTTGGAGGACGCTACTTTTGGTACGACCCATCAAATCAACCCATTCTGGTGACGGGGCAACCGCATTTTGAGATTTCTTTGTTGGCCTTTGAAAAAGTAAAAGGACGAATTCAAAATGGGAAAGAAGACAACATACCTTTCTTTTTTAAGGGATATGCGGAGCGCGTCAAAAACGCAAAGCCTGGCGACAAAGCCATGATCGTATAAAGAAACTCACTCCGCCACCACCACTGCCAGCTTTTTGCCATCGGCACTGGCGGCCAGTCGGGTAATGCCTTTGAGCGGGGTGGGGGTGGCGATGGGCCGCCATTGGGCCGCTACCGCATCGTACCAAAACAACTGATCGCCATCGCTGGAAAGCAACGTGCCATCCGGCAGCCAGGCAATGTCTTCGCGGCCGGGCAGCGTTTCGGCATAATCACTCACTTGGCGCGTGGTTATGTCCAGCTGCTTTACCACCCAGTGCTGCGCGGTTTCTTTTTGTACAAAACTCATGGCAGCCTGGCCGGGTATCTTGTGCAACGAGCGGCCGATAGACGCGGCCAGCACGGTATCTTTTCGGGTGGCCACATCATACCACCGCAAGGTCATTGGCTCGCCCAACACAAACAGCAACAGCGCACCCTCGTTGATCCATGTGTGATATCCCACGGTGAGGTGATCAATGATAACGGTGGGTTGCCCGCCATCGATGGGGTATTTACCCAAGTCCTGTGCCCCATTGTCGCGTTGGACAATGCAGGATAAAAATTTGCCATCCGGAGTAACGGTGGGCGAGTATTCGCGTTCGGTTGTTTGCGTAACCGATACGGTGACTTTCTTCTTCCAGTCGTAACGCTTGATGTCTGCACGCCCTTGCGCATCAAACGAGGAGTAGTAGATCCAAGGCCGCTGTGGATGAAACGAAGGCTGGTTGTCATACCCGGGGCGTTGTGTGCAGTTTCGTGGCGGCCCCAATACAAACTCGCCCTTCTGTTTTTTCACATCCACCAGAAAAATATCAGTGCCGGATTGGGCGTAGGCGGCCACGGTTGCTGAGGCGAGTAGGGATATGATGAGTAAACGCATTTTTCGGATAAATATACCGGCCAAGTTGTTATTTCAAAAAGTACGAATCCGCCATTTTATATTTTTGATGATTTTCGTAAAATCGGAACCCCGCATCCGGCCCGATTAAGCGAAAGCCTTAGACCTATTCTTTCGAAAGGTAGGAGCAACCGTCCTGCTGACAGGGGATTAAATGTAACAAAGCTTGACTTTGGTCGTCTTATCCTCCATGAAAGTCAATGAAAAAGTTGAGTACGCTACCATAGCCATTGCCTACTGGTTGGCAACCGCCAGCTCGATGGCTGGCTTTTACTGTCTGGGCGAAGCAACTCAAGACGCTAGCAATCTTGGAGCACTTGGGCCTCAACGGCATTTGTTATCGTTGGGAATCGTGCTTCAGCTGCTGAATGACGGTTGCGTGGTGTTGATAGGGCTGCTGTTTTACAATAGGCTGCGCCTCACCCATCATTGGATTGGCCTGGTTGTATTGGTAACCCGGTTGGCCGAGGCTACCATACTTTTAATTGGAAAACTTGGCTTGCTGTCACTTGCTCTTCTGGCCGAACATAAAAGTAATCCGGCTGCCGAGCTATTAGGATTAGTCTTACAAGACCTTCATGGATGGTCTTTTGTGCTGGGGATGCTTCCGCTTGGCCTGGGCGGTGCCATGCTGAGTTTATTTCTTTGGAAGCACAAAGCCGCACCTGGAATACTAGCAGCACTTGGAATCGTTGGCTATTTCTTACTTTTCGCAAAAAGTGCGATAGAATTATTTTTCATTCAAACAACCGTCTGGCTCTTCCTTCCGGTGGCCATTTTCGAATTTGTGTTTCCGATTTGGTTGTTGTCACGGGGGCTGAAGCTAGTGAAGTAACAACAGCAGTATCGTGCTCACACTATTTGCCGGTACATTCCGAACGTAATGACCGGCTAGAGTATAGCCTGTTAAATTTCCATCTTCGTTTACCGTTTGATTATGTGCGGCTAGGGTGGTCCACACCGGCAACGTGATCAATGATGCGCGCATTTCTTTAGCTGAAACAACGATAAAATTCGGAAACCGAAGTGAGCTGGCCCAAGAACACATGCAGGAAAGCCAATGGCTTGACCACTTATTTTATTCCATAACAATTGAGTGAGAATGACTAACGACTTATGCAGTCAATAGTAAAATACCTCGGTAAAGTCAAGCGCATTTTTCGTGATTTTTTGCCGCAGCTTTCGTGACGGCTGTTTGCACTAATCGTTGAGGGGCGGACAACTAACCAAAAAATCTTACATCGGAAGCGGTCGCCTATTTTTTGACTCATCTCGCGGAGCCTCTGGGTTTGAGCGGAAATATCCTCATTTCAACTGCCTTGATTATCTGTTTAAAGATTTGAGCATTTTGTAAGTATTGATAATGACCGTCTTTATGACACGAATTTTTGGCAAACGAGGCCGCAATATTACATCCGCCTTTCAACATTAATTTGATGAATTAGTCGACTTATCCGATAACTTTACTATCCGGATAATCAACATGCAGGTATGCATCGCACTAATTTTTATCGTTGTTCGAATTGCGCGTTCTTTTCTGTAGGGCTGTTGTTCATCGTCTGTTTAAGCAGCTGTGACCTTTTTAAACCAGATGACCCGAAGCCCCAGACCGAACTGGAAAAACTGCCACCGCCCACTCAGGAAGGACGAAATACGTTTGGGTGTCTGGTGAATGGCAAAGCATGGGTCGCTCCTACCCAAAATGATGCCCTCGCTTCCTATCAGCTTGGTGTACTTTTCATAAGTGGGTCTGTGCCAGCACCTCAGTTTCAGGATATAGATATTATACTCAATGAAGAATCCAGCTCTTTGGAGCTACAGACCTATAGCCTCATCCAATATCCTACAACATACTGTTCTGCCTATTTCGTGCTTGACAAAACGTGTGAGTACGGACCTAACAACACGCTTGTTGGCTTTGTAACCATCACAAAAATTGACCGTGTGAATTTTATCGTCTCTGGCCTGTTTGAGTTCACTACCGAACTTGCCGGATGTGAGCGTCTTGTGGTCACAGAAGGCCGATTTGACATCAACTATGTACCATAAAATAATCGCTGCTATGAAAAATGGCACCCCAAAAAAATTAATCCTTGCCGCCTCTCTGTTGGCGATGGCCAGTTTCCATAGCTGTGACCTCTTCAAAGCAGATGACCCCAAGCCCCTGACCGAACTGGAAAAACTGCCGCCCATAACGCAAGAAGGCAAAAATACCTTTGGTTGTTTGGTAAACGGAAAAGCGTGGGTAGCACCCACGCAAAATGATGCATTGGCGTTTTATCAACAAGGTACTTTATCAATAAGTGGTTCCTTCCGAAGTCCGGTTTCCTCAGGTATTGGCTTGGTACTTATTGACCTCGAGAATCCTATAAGTACTGGGACATTCTCGCTAATCGAATCAGTTAACTATCCACTTGGATTTTGTCGTACAGGTGTTGAGAAGTCACCCGTTCAAATTTGTCTTTATGAAGCTGATAATACTTTATCGGGCACAATTACTCTTCTAAAAATTGATTACTTGAATTTTATTGTGTCTGGCCTATTTGAATATTCGGCTGAATTACCGGACTGTGAGAAGATTGTCGTCACCCACGGTCGTTTCGACATCAATTATGTACCTTAATAAACACATAGCTATATGAAAAAAATTCTATTGCTACTCTTGGCCTTTGCCTACGGGGCAAACGCGCAAACCGAGATCGCCACTGTCTTCCGCAATGACATGGACTACCTATTCCAACACGTAGACCGCTCGCCAGTGACCACGGGCCTGCTGAAAGACTATGGATTGATGTTGACCGACATCGCGCGATTCAACGGAAGTTTACAGGGAAACAACTATGCCAGCAGGGGCAGTTGGTCTATGTTGTATGCATCCATCTACTCAATGCGGTTCAACAGCAATGCCGTATTGCCAACACCCGAATTAGTCAATAGCACAGTGAATGGCCATGTTAGTTCCAATCCTGATGTCAATCACTTATTGGCCATGCACTATCAATATGAAGAATTCACACCCGGTGCCGTTTCGGCTAATTTGGTGTACTACTCCAACAATCAAATTTATGATACTCCCGATCGCCCCTTCTCTCCGTATGGGATAAGAGATGCCGTGGCGTTTACCTCTGCCTCGCGGGTACTTTCGGGTGCCACTCAGGTTTTTGTGTTGAGACCCGAGCTCTTTTTTACCAACGTAACCAAGACCGTGACATCCGTATTGATCGATTTTGGCGATGGAAATGATTATCAATCCATCGTACCGGGCATCAATAAAGTTGTGACTTACCCCAGCGATGGTGAGAAAGTACTGATATGCCGTATCGCGTATGCTGATGGGCAAGTGGTTAGGGCACGCACGCGGGTCTTTGTGACCAATGTGGTGCGTACCTGCAGTAACTGTCGCTATGCCTCACCCCAGCTGGAGGCATTTCCGAAAGGGAATTTTCCGGTGCCTTCAGAACAGATGGGTACGGGGGTAGTATCAATCGCCACTGCCGGTACGGACGGCATTTTAGACAAGCCATTGATTCTGGCCGAGGGATTTGATCCGGAGAATACTTTTGGTTATGCTAGTTACTTAACATCTACAAGCTCATTAGGTGTAGCCGTTAATCGAGATTTTCAAGGCCAGACACTCGCGCAGGTACTGGAATCATCCGGTTATGATTTAGTATTTCTAAATTATGGTTGGGGCGGAGATGACATCAAGCGAAACGCTTATCTGCTCGAAAATGTGATCCAGTGGGTAAATCAGCAAACTGCGGCCGTTGGCAGCACTCAAAAAAACGTGGTACTTGGGGTGCGGCCTGGTGGCGCGGTATGCCCTGCGCGATATGGAGCTTCGCAATGTCAATCACAATACCCGCTTGTATGGCAGCGTGGATTCGCCTCATCAGGGAGCAAATGTACCATTAGGATTTCAGGCTGCGATCCGGTACTTAGGCGGGTTAAACATTCTAGGCGTAAACATAGCGGGCGCTAATCCGGAACTGAATCGTGGGGTGGCGGCCCTCAATAGTCCGGCCGCCCGTCAGATGCTAACCTATCAATTAACCGGTGTGGGTCCCGGCTTATCAATAGATAACAGCACACATGTTTCCTTTATGAACGAGTATCGAACGATGGGGTTACCCCGCCAGTGGGGGATTCGTACCATTTCCCTCGCCAGCGGATCAGAGTGCGCCACCTCGCAAGGGTACAACCCTTACACCGTTATGTTGGAGGGAAATGGAAATCAAGATATCAACTACTTTTTGGGAATCCTGGCCTCGTTTTTTCTACCCCTTGACTCTTTTCCGTTTGAGTCATTTCTGGCAACGGAGTCCGACATTCGCATCAATACCTCAATTCGTTCGTTGCCAGATCAAGCCAATCAACCCATTTTCAATTTGAGGATATCATATCGAAAAGAAATTCTTTGGGGGTTAGCCACAAATACAAGGGACTTGCTCAACTATACCTTTAATTCAAGTTCATCCATGTTCCCTTTGGACAGTAATCCCGGGGGCAGATTTGATGTTAACAGTTTTACTCGTATACCAACAACCATATCGTTGATCAATCTCAATTTGCGCCAACCTCGTTTCAATTTTATCCCGACCACCTCCGCACTTGACATTGGCGGAGGCACTCAACCTATTACATCGGCTGATTATTTGAGAATTTACTCGCCAGTATCACCACCAGCACCGCCAAAAAATGTTCCGTTCAACAATTTTTTCACTAACCCGAGATCAAATGAAAACCATGTGCAACTAACCACGCAAAATGGAAACTGGCTATGGCAAGAGATAAATGAGACTCCCGTGATCAATAACTGTCTGTATGTTTGTACAGGTTCATTTGGGACAATAACGGGGCCAGCAAATATCTGTACTTCAAACTTTTATTCGCTAACAGGATTTCCGGCCGGGGCCACGGTCAGTTGGAGTGTATCTCCCGCTTCGTCAGTCATAACAAGTTCAGGGGTTGGTTCAACTGCCAGTTTACAACTCTCAACAACTCCAAGCCCGGAAATTAGAATCATATTTTCTATTTCAACAACCTGCGGCACTGACCGGGTGGGAAGAACTATAAGCACAGGTCGACCGCAATTTACCAATAACAAAATTCGTGGGGTACCGTACACGGGTTCACCTGTCTATTTGTGTCCCGGCAACCATTGGATCGAAACTACGCCAGTAGGCGCAACCTCTTCCACATCGTGGCAAGTACCCGTACCCCATGTTGTTACTGGGGGAAACTATGTGGATTTTACACTTCCGGCAAATTTCTCAAGTGTAGTAATAACTGCTACCGCAAGTAACTCCTGCGGTTCCACAAATCAAATGTTTATCATGATGCGTCAAAATTTTGGGTGTAGCTCCTACCTTTTTTCTGCGTATCCAAACCCATCAGATCAAGCATTAACTATTGTTTCTGAGGACGAATATTTTGATGTCGCGAGTGTACAAACGGATTCAGAGAATGCTATGATTGATGAGATTGTTTTATACAACGATCGACAGCAAATGGTTTACAAAGCGCGTCAGGTCTATTCGGGCCATCACATACCAACGAGCAACCTACCAGCTGGCAGATACATTTTACACATACATTACGGAAAAGAGCTTCTGCAGAGACAGATTCAAATCAGACATTAAAGAACGGTTTAATAATTCCTTTTTCTCAAGTGCTTTGTCTTCGCCAGTCTTTCTTATAAAATGAGAAAGAATGGTGAGTGACTTAGTCAACTGTATGGTTTTGAAAACATGATTTAGACGCGCAGCGGTTACCTAAAGGTCGTATAGTGTCATGAATAACGCAGTGAATTCTTCATTTTACTAAACTCTTCTAGGTTAAACTATGAATGCCAATCTTGAATTATATCAATCTCCTCGTGGGCGATGGACGGGCCTCAGTTCATTAATGGTCATCATGGTCACCCTTTCCGGATGCGATTTGTTTGATGATGTGGGCATCGTGAACTTCAGCACCACGCTGGAAAAAACGTTCGACATCAATGAGCCCGTGGCCTCCAACGGCAGAGACTATGAAAGCGTGGTCACCGCGGCCCTGCAAGACAATCTGGACGTACAGCCATACCTCGACAAAATCAAAAGCATCGCCATTACTTCGGTTTCGTATCAAATCACCGACTACGAGGGCGCCTCAAATGTGGTGAGCACGGGCACCGTAGCCTTTGGCGAAGCGTCTGGCAATACGCCCGCCTCGGGGCAAACCTACGCGGTAGAAGAAAACCTGTCGCAAGCCAACGGGGATGACCCCCGCCCCCTGAATTTAAATGCTGCGCAAGTCGAGGAGTTGACTACCTGGCTGCGCGAACAACGCCAAGCCAAAGTCTATCTGTCCGGTCGGCTGTCTGCTACCCCGGCTCGCTTTAAGGTAACGGTGTTTATAGAAATGAATGTAGAGGCCAACGCCCTTCAATAAACTCAGCGGGGCTGTTGCGTTACGATATGCCGGATAATTTGTTCGGCATGTATGCGCGAGTTCTCGATGAACCACTTATTCGTCTTCAACCCCCCGCAAACCACCCCTGCCAGATAGAGTCCTGCCGTGGTGGTCTCCATCGTCTCTTCGTGGTAGACGGGCGTCCGAAATTCGTCTGCGTGAAACTGCACACCCGCGCGCGTTAGAAAATCAAACGGAGGCTGGTACCCCGTCATGGCCAGCACAAAATCGTTTTCGAGCGACAGCAGGCCGTGGGGCGTTTTGATCTGCACGGCATCCGGAGTGATTTCGATAAGCTCGGACTCAAAGTAGGCTTTGATGGAGCCTTCGCGAATGCGGTTCTCAATGTCGGGGCGCACCCAGTACTTCACGCTTTCGCGGATGTGCGGTTCGCGGATCACCATGGTCACCTCGGCACCCTTGCGCCAGGTTTCCAGTGCCACATCTACTGCCGAGTTGGCCGCGCCCACCACTACGATCTTTTGCCGGAAATACGGATGCGGTTCGTCATAGTAGTGTTTCACCTTTGGCAGTTCCTCCCCGGGCACGCCCAGCAGAAAAGGCAAATCGTAAAACCCCAGGGCCAGCACCACCTTGGCCGCAGTGTATTGTCCTTTCGAGGTGGTCACTTCAAAGTGCGAAGCCTGTTTTTTGATTTGCTCCACGCGCTCATACAGCCGCACGTTCAGCGCGTGGGCATCGCATACCCTTCGGTAGTATTCCAACGCTTCCACGCGGTTGGGTTTGGCGCCATGCGAGATAAAGGGCACGTGGCCAATCTCCAGCCGGTCGCTGGTGGAGAAGAACGTCATGTTGAGCGGGTAGTGATAGAGCGAGTTGACCAGGCATCCTTTTTCAATCGCCACGTAGGTCAGCCCCGCTTTTTGGGCTTCCATCGCGCACGCCAGCCCGATGGGGCCCGCTCCCACAATCAACACATCCATCATCACACATAGATACAAAATTCAAAAAGCCACGACAACCGAATTCTGAGCGCGGGCTCGTGATTGGGGCAAGTTCGCGCGAAGAATACCCCAAGGGATAGGGGATATCTCGCTGGGTGACTACCCTGATAACAATACGCATGAGTTTGTTGAATCACACCACGAGAATGCGTGTTGTGCTGCTGCTCCGCTCAGGATTGGATACTCGTAGAGAAAAGTAAAGCCACCCCTCCTCGAAAACCGCATATTGAAATGCCATTGCAAAACTTTTTGCACTTTTACTCGCATGACACCCGCTCCTCCACCCAAGGCCTCTGTATTTTATCTTTGGTTGTCGCTAGCGGGTTTTTTGCTGATGGCCCTATTGTGGGGGCTGGGCAAAACGTTTATTGTGATCTTTGGCGCTATTGGCGTAGGCAGTGCACTGGTGTACTACTTTCAATGGCGCGAAGCACAGCCCCATCCGTTTCAAAAGCGCCCCTCGTCCAAGACCACGGCCGGAAACCCACGCCCTCCCGTTTCACCGGCCTTGCTGAACCGGCTCATTGGGTTCTCTATCATCGGCATCATCGTCTTGTTTTTCGCATACCAGATCGTCACGAGTTCCCGCGAAGACAGTCAGCCAGCCAGCGAGAGTATGGAAAGCACGCTGGACGAATCGGACGAAAGCGTGACCGAAACGCCTGTGGAGCGGGCGGATGCGTTGTACACCGCGGGCGATTACCAAGCCGCATTGCCGTTGTATCTGCGCGAACTCGAAAACAGCCCGACCGATGAACTCATGCTCATCAACGTAGGCAACTGTTACTACGGCCTGGGCCAGCCCGATGCTGCCGATGGCTATTATCAACAAGCACTCACCACCAATCCTCAATCCACCAGTGGTCTTCACAACCGCGCCTTGGTGCAGTACGACAAGAAAAACTACCCCGAAGCCATCGCCTTTCTAAAACGCGGCTTGGCTATTGACGAGACGTACGGCTCTTCGTGGGACTTGCTGGGCAATTGCTACTATGAACAAGAGCAGTATGCTGATGCCAAACCCTGTTATGAAAGAGCGCTGCAATACGATGTGCGCTACGTGGGTTTATATGAAAAGTTGGGCTACCTCGAAGAACGCGACAACAACCTGACCAAAGCAAAAGAATACTATAACGAAGGGCTGCTGTATGATGCCACCAGCGAGTACATTCAAGCGCGGCTGAAAGAGCTGGGGCAATAACTCACGTACTTTTTTACTTGCTGATCGGCACCTTGTTCAACAACACCTTGATAATGTCGCTGGTCTTTACGTTGTCGGCCTCAGCTTCATAGTTCAACAAGATGCGGTGGTTCATTACATCCAGCGCCACTTCTTTAATGTCTTCGGGCAACACATAGTCGCGGCCCTCAAAGTAGGCCACCGCTTTGGCCGATAAATTGAGATTAATGCTCGCGCGGGGCGAGGCACCAAATTGGATGTACTGCGCCTCGTGTACCAGGTTGTACTCTTTGGGTTTGCGCGTGGCCGTTACCAACTCAATGATGTAACGCTCCAGTGATTCGGAGATTTTGACTTTGTTTACCTCCTCGCGGATAGCAAAAATGTCTTCTTTGGTAAGGATCGTGTTCACCTCATAGCCAAACTGCATGTTGGATATCCTGCGCATGATTTCCAGCTCTTGCTCTTTGGTGGGGTAGTCCACAAACACCTTCATCATAAAGCGATCTACCTGCGCTTCGGGCAGCGGGTAAGTGCCCTCCTGATCTACGGGGTTTTGCGTGGCCAGCACCAAAAAGGGCCGGTCCAGTTTAAAGGTCGTCTCGCCAATGGTCACTTGTTTTTCCTGCATGGCTTCCAGCAAAGCCGATTGCACTTTGGCAGGCGAGCGGTTGATTTCATCGGCCAAAATAATGTTGGCGAAGATGGGGCCCTTCTTTACATCAAAGCGTCCGTCTTTTTGGTTGTAGATCATCGTGCCGATCAAGTCCGCAGGCAACAGGTCGGGCGTAAACTGGATGCGTTGAAAATCCAAATGTAACACCTGCGCCAATGTGCTCACGGTAAGCGTCTTCGCCAGGCCGGGCACGCCTTCCAACAAGATGTGGCCATTGGTGAACAAACCCGCCAACAAGCGGCTGACCATGTACTCTTGTCCTACCACCACTTTTGCCACTTCGGCAAAGACCTCTTTTATTTTTTGTTGATGCTGCTGATGGATCTCGCTCATGCCACTCATAACGCTCGTTGTCCGAAAAATGGAACCGCAAGTATAACGCATTTGAGGGGTATTTTCGTCACGCAGGCTGCGTGTTTCTCCATAGGCCCCGCGCAGCACCCGCTCATCCCCGCAGCGGTTGCATGAGTCGCGCGGTCCCTGCATCTTGGGTGAATTTATTTTGCGCTATGAAATACCCCTGCTTCTTTCTTTTGGTTTTCGTGGTTGCGCTGGGCCATGCCCAACCCAAAACCCCCATCACGGCTGGCGACCTGATGAAAATCGCCACCACCAGTTCCATCCAAATTTCGCCCGATGGCAGCCGGGCCGTGACGGTGGTAAACCGCAAGGCCGTGAAAAACGAAAATGACTATTACTACACGCGGCATCTGTATCTGTTGGACTTGGTGGGCAATCAAACGCCCCAGCAACTGACTTTTGGTGACCGAAACGACACTCAACCCCAATGGAGCCCGGATGGCAAAAGCATTGCCTTTGTGCGCACCGATGGAGACAAAAGTCAGGTTTGGTTGCTGCCGCTGACCGGGGGCGAAGCCCGCGCCATTACGCAAGCGGAATTTGGCGCTACTAACCCGCGCTTCAGCCCCAATGGTCAAACCATTCTCTATTCTTCGTCCATTCCTTTTTATGCACTTGAGGCCACCCTCCCGTGGACGTACGAACGGCCGGGGCGCACACCGGGCGATGAGCCCAATTGGAAAAAATTGAAACCGGAAGAACGCAAAAACATCAAAGCAAGCCCCGATGGCACCTTGGATGAAGTGCGTGCGTGGCTCGGTCGCAATACCCTTGACAATAATCCACGCGTGCTCACGCGCCAACAATTGCAAGGCGAGCTCAATCTTCAACCGGAAATGGACTTTACGCATCTTTTTTTGCAGCCCCTGACAGGCGATGAGAAACCTGTGGCGCTCACCCAAGGCTACCAGGATTTTGAGGGGGCGGCTTGGAGTCCGGACAGCAAACGCATCGCGTGCCACTCACGTCCATATCAAGTAACGCCCGATGACGAACAGGACACCGACTTGTGGATGATTGATGTGGCGTCTAAAACAGCTTCTTCCTTTTTGACATGGCCCGGCCACAGTTTGAGCAACCCCACGTTTTCGCCCGATGGCACACAGATTCTTTTTTATGCCGAAGTGTTGGCCAACCGACATGCCACGCAAACACAGTTGGCCGTGGTAAGCGCAAGCGGTGGTCAGCCACTTTCCCTCACCGCCTCGCAAGACCGCGATGCCGGCACAGCCGTGTGGAGTTCCGACAGCAAAACGATTTACTTCACCGCACAGACCGAAGGCGACATCCCTCTTTTCCAAGTCGCGGCCAAGGGCGGCAGCATCGTTAAGATCCTGGGCAACGACAATGGCATCAATGACTTTGACATCGCTGGCGACAAAATCGTGTATGCGCTCACGGAAACGCGAAACCCGTGGGAAGTATATCTCTATCAACAAAAAACAAAAACCACCCGCCCGCTCACCAAACTCAACGAAACATGGCTGGCCACCAAACACATCAGCGTACCAAAAGAGTATTGGTTCACACGGCCCGATGGCATGCGCGTTCAATATTGGGTGATGGAGCCTGTGGGGAGAAAAGACGGTTTGATCTATCCCACCATCCTGAATATCCACGGGGGTCCCTCCGCCATGTGGGGGCCGGGCATCTTTAGCATGTGGCATGAATACCAGGTAGAAAATAGTTGGGGTTATGGGGTAGTGTATTGTAATCCGCGCGGCAGCGGAGGCTATGGCGACCGGTTTAAGAAAGGAAACTATCAGGACTGGGGTACCGGGCCTGCGGGTGATATCCTCGCCTCGTTGGACGAAGCCATGAAACAACATGCGTGGATCAACCCCGACAACCTGTTTGTAGAGGGCGGCAGCTATGCCGGCTACATGGTAGCCTGGATCATCGGCCACGACCATCGCTTTAAAGCGGCCAATGCACAACGAGGTGTGTACGATCTTACCACGTTTATGGGCGAAGGAAACGCCTGGCGGTTGGTGCCTACCAACTTTGGGGGCTATCCGTGGCAGAAAGAAACAAAGATCCTACTTGATGCGCAATCGCCCCTCACGTATGTCGATCAAATCAAAACACCGCTCCTGATCATTCATGCTGATCAGGACTTGCGCACGGGCGTGATCCAATCGGAGATGCTATACAAAAGCCTGAAGATTTTGAACAAGCCGGTGGAATATGTGCGCTACCCCAAAGAAGGGCACGAACTGACGCGCAGCGGAAATCCCGGGCGCATGATGGACCACCTGCTGCGGGTGATTGAGTTTTTTGAGCGGTATGCGAAACATCCCTAGGTGCGGATGTAGCACGTCTCACGGGTTTGGATAGTTTGGCGCATTGACCGTGGTGGCAACGCTTCTTGCTTTATATTTGAAACACGGTAATGTCATGCCTGAATGATTAAGCACCTTCGCGACTGGTGTCTGTTGGTGGCGGCTTGTTGCATGTCAGGCGGAGTTTCTGCCTTCGGACAAAACGCCATCGACTCATTAAAGAAACTCTTGCCCGCGGCACGCGGCAATATGCGCATTGAGGTGTTGTCCAATCTATCGTCTGAATATGCCTACGTCAATGCCGACACCGCACGGAAGTATGGTTTGCAGGCATTGGCTATGCTGAACGATGAACCCGTGCGCCTGCGGGCCGTAACGCTTCATCACCTGGCCATCACCCATCAAGTGCAAAGTGACTATACCCAAGCGCTGGCCTACGATGCCGAAGCACTGGAAATTGCCCAACACCTCCGCGACACCTTGTTTCAGGCCAACCTGCTCAACAACATCGGCATCTTGTATGACGAGCAAGGGCACTACAAAACCGCGTTGGACTATTACCTTCAAGCCGATGGCATCTATTCGGAAAAGAAACAGTTGGACAAGCTCGCCTTGGTGAAAGTAAACCTGGGGGTGGTGTACAAGGGGCTACGCGATTTTGAACAGTCGGCACGCAACTACCGCGAGGCCGAACGGCAATTTACTCGATTGGGAAATGATTATGGTGCAGCCGTGTGCCATGTCAATATGGGGTCGGTGTTTTTGGCCATGCACGCGTATGACAGCGCCCTGAAGTATTCGTTGGTGGCCGAACGGGAATTTGCGAAGCTGAAGTTTACCCGCTTTGAGGCGGTGGCCATCGGCAATGCGGGCACTGCGTTTGGTCAACTGGGCGATGAAAAGACTGGGATTGCCTATTTGCAGCGGGCTATCGATCTGCACCGGCAGAACAATAACCTCAAAGAGTGGTCCTTTTGCCTGCAAAAACTAGCAGAGCTGTATGCCCGGCAGGGAAAAGCCACGCAGGCCTTGCCATTGGCAGAGCTCTCGCTGGCCAAAGCCAACGAAGCCCGCGTATGGCAGCAGCAAGCCGATGCCCATAATCTGTTGGCGCGCTTGCATGTGACGATGGGTAACTACCCAAAAGCCTATGCGTCCAGCCAGGCGCACCTGCAGGTGCGCGACAGCCTGTTTGAGCGCGAGCGGCTGCAACAAACCCGCGATCTGCAGGTGCGCTATGAAACGGCCGAAAAAGAACGGGCACTGGCCGAGAGCCGGGTAGCATTGGCCGAGCGCGAAGTGAAAATACGCGCACAGAGCAGCCAACTGGCGTGGGGCGCGTTTGCGCTCTTTGCTGTGGTGGGCGGTGCGGTACTGGTGGTGCGTCATTATGCCATCCGCCAGCAGCGCCTGGCGTTGAAAGCCGAATTGGCCGAAGCCAAAACACAAAACGCCTTGCAGCAGGAGCGCATCCGCATCTCGCACGAGTTGCACGACAACATCGGCTCACATCTCACTTTTGTCAATGCCTCGGTGGCGGCCTTGCGCAAAGAGGGCGACAGCCAACGCCTGAGCGACATTGAGCAACTGACCGCAGACGCCATTCGCGAACTGCGCAAAACGGTGTGGTTAATGCATCGCGAAAGCGCAGCGGCCGAAGAGTTCGTGATCAAGCTGCGCGACTACCTGCCTGCGCTGCCCATCCCGCGTATCCACGTGACGTTGGCCGGATCTCCGCATCTGCTTCTTCCTTCGCGGTTGGCCAATCAGTTATTTCGCTTCATCCAAGAGGGGGTAACCAACGCGATCAAACACGCGCAAGCAAAAGAAGTCACTGTGGCACTCGCAGTATCGGCACGCGAAGTAACAGCCGAAGTAATCGATGATGGCGTTGGTTTTGATGCCACGTTGCCCGCAGCAGGTATCGGGCTGCAGACGATGCGGGCGCGCGTGGAAAGTGAAGGCGGATCGTTGGTGCTCGATACTGCGTTGGGCCGTGGTACGCGCATTGCAGCGCATTTCCTGTTGGGCTAGCACCCGGCCACCTCTACAAATACGATGATCTGCGTATTGATGGCCTGCAGCATCAAAGGCACTTTTGTGGCGCAACGTACACCATGCCATGAAGCTTTTTTCTATCCTAGTGATATTATTTATCGCCCTCACTCTGGCGTGCAAAGAGGAGGACCCGTCCGGCCCTTCGTGCCGGTTCGATTCCGAAGGCATCACCATCGGATACTACCGCGGCTACTTTAACGGAGGCGTTTCGAGCGGTGGAGTGGATGCGTGTGAGTATGCCTTGTCGGGTGTGCGGCCGATTGGGAACGTGCGCGATGATGACTTTGTCGACAAGACCACGGGGTTCATCTTTGCCATCAACATGGCGGTGAATCCCAACCTGCTGGAGGGCTGCGATTCCGGTTGGATAAAAATCTATTCCGAAACTCCGTTTGCCACCGGGCGAAGATATGAAGCTGTCGGTTGGACAGGCGGGCTCAATTGTTTCAGGCCATCCACTGTTGGTTGGATTGAGTTTACACAATATGACGAGGAGGCCCAACGTGTGAGCGGGCGGTTCGAGTTGGGCGTGCAACGCCAGCCGCTCAACGACACCTTTGATTCGATGGAACGGGGCGAGTTCCGGCAGGTGCCCTTGCTGTTCGATGGTTTCTTTTTTCCCTGATTTCGGCACAGGGACTACCTCAAAAATTTTATCTACTCATCTGTAACTAAAACGTATGAAGCGATTTTTCTTTTTTTCTCTGATGATGATTCCTGCGTGTGTACATGCTCAAGATTTTTCGTCACTCGATTTTGTGGTCGGATCGCCCGTGTATATCGGTCGTATCAAGCCCTATCAACTGTTGTTGGATACCTATGCTGCCGACTTTGGGCTCAACCCGGATGGGGCCGCTCGGTTTTCGGTAGTGAACCCCGGCATGATGGTAGGCATGGTGATGGGCGTGCAAGAGGACGAATGGAAAATTTCCGTTTCCTGGCAGCGCACCCGCCATCGCACGTCATGGGGCGATCGATACCCACAGGGCGCACAGCCGGCCCAGTACCGGATCCAATATGGCTATCTTTGCTTTGATGTGGCACGGAGGATCAAGACCCTTCAACTCAGTGGTTTGTCCACTCACGTGTATCTTATGAGTGGTCTTCACTTTGGCAACGGTTCTTCGGCTTGGCGCGTGGACAAATCGGCCGCGTGGACAAAAGAAACGCCCGGCATTGGCGTGGCCTACGATAAAACCGGATTGGCCGCGCTTAACTTGGCGCTCCTCGCAGAGGTAGCCATTAACGACATCATTGTTTTCTATCCAAAGGTGGGCTATCAATTGGTCTTTAGTGGCGAAAAGGGACCGCCCGGTTTGATTCAATACATCGGTTACAACGGTGCCCGCCACGCTGAAGCGGTGAACAAGCGGGCAAGCCGCTTCTACCTTGAATTGGCGGCCGGGGTGCGCTTGGGCGACCCGCTTTTTAATACCTTGGGGTTGAAACGACACTGATTGATGATACGCGTAGCCATTGCCGAAGACAACCCGTTGGCCCTTCAGGCTATTCGCCAAAAGCTGGCTTCGCAACCGCATGTTCAACTTAAGTTTACCGCGGCCCACGGGCGCGAACTGCTCACACGCCTCCAGCGCGACTCGGTAGTAGAAGTAGTTTTGATGGATATTCAGATGCCCGTGATGGATGGTATTGCAGCCACGCGCGAAGTAAAGCGGCTTTTTCCACAGATAAAAATCCTGATGCTGACAACTTTCGATGATGACGACAAAATTTTTGAATCGATCCTGGCAGGGGCTTCCGGCTATTTGTTGAAAGACGAATCGGATGAAGCCATCGGCCGCGCGATCAGCGAAACTGAGGAAGGCGGTGCGGCCATGTCGCCCGCCATCGCGCTCAAAGCACTCAAACTGATACGCCAGCCGCTCGCGCCCCAAGCCAACTATCAGGACTTTGGCCTGACACCGCGCGAACGCGAAATTTTGGAGCAACTGAAAAACGGATTGACCTACGAGGCCATCGGTGGCAACTTGTTCATCAGCCCGGGCACGGTACGCAAGCACATTCAGCACATTTACCACAAGCTGCAAGTCAACAACAAAGTAGAAGCTGTACGAAAGGCCATGGTCAACCGACTGGTGTAGCAAATACGTACTTCATCGTATTGAGTGGTACCCCACGGTGTTTCAATTTTGGTCAAAAATAAATGACCCCATGAAACACATGCTTTTGGTTGTTGGCCTGTTCAGTGCCACGCTCATTTCTGCTCAAAAGAAAGGCAAAGACCTGACGTTGGCCGAACAGGCCAAGCAAAATCTGTCCGTATACGAAGTCAAGAATCCGTTTAAAAAAACAAAGCGGGTTGCGCTGATGGGCGTGGATGTGTCGTTCCGATTGGCTGCCAGCCAAACGGTGGGCAACGAACGCAACTCCGATGCTTCGTCACGCACGTGGGTTACGCTCAACCCACCGCCATCGGCCGAACTGATGCAGGAAATCACCAATGAACACTATGCGCGCCTACAGGCAAAACTTGCCGCGGCCGGCTTTGAGGTGGTAGACGAAAAACCGCTGCAACAAACCGAAGAATACAAAAATCTGATTTCGGACAAAGAGCGACTTACCGTTAATAAAACCTGGGGAATGGCCGCGCGAGGATCGGCCAACGAGGCTGCCATGATCGACTTTCCCAACTTCGCAGGAGGCGCTCATGCCCGTTTGGCCAATCGCAACGAGGTGCTAGTGTGGAACAGCCACACGCTGCTCGACTTTGTGTACATCGATCAGACCAAAACGCGGCCGGTAAAAGGGGTCATCAACATGGAGGCCGCCATCAGTCCCGCCATCATCATCCACAGTTCAACCCTGGAATTGCAAGGCCCCGACTATTCCACGTTCAAAACCTCCTTCCATCCGGATAAAAGCGTATTCAGCAACCAGCCTTTTCATACCCAAATAAAATCCTGCACTGATTGCATCCCCGAGTTTACCGAGCGAACCAAAGGCGGTAAACTGTTACGCGAAAGTGTAATCGTGCTGTCGCGTGGCCGCGCAGGCGATAATCCCGACTTTAAGTTTATGTTTCAGGTGGAATCGGACTATGCCAAGTATAAAGAGGCGGCCCTGGACGCACTGGACCGCTATGCCGATCAGGTGATTTCGTTGATGAAGTAACGGGCCCCGCGGAGGTGGTCTTGCCGTACCCCTTTTTTTTACTACTTTTAGCGGCAAATAACCAATTATCACCTCATGAAAACCAAACTCCTCATCGTCTGTCTGGCTTTGATTTTTTGCAGCGTACAGGGTTTCGCTCAGCTCTCCAAAGCCGAGAAAAAAGAATGGAAAAAGAAGGCGAAAGAATACGCCAAGAACCCCAGCAATCTGAAGACGTTTGTCGAACAGAAGCAGGCGGCCGACACTGAAGTAAGCACACTGAAAACCCAGGTAACGGGCCTCACTTCGCAGATCAGCGACAAAAACGCCCGCATTGCCGAATTGGAAGAAGAGATGTCGCGCATGCGCTCAGAGCTGACTACCGTCAAAACGGAATTGGCGCAATTGAAAGAATCGCCTAACCCGATGGACTTCTCGCGCGGCATTATTTTCAAAGTGCAGATTGGCGCGTTCCGCAACAAAGACCTGAGCAAGTACTTTGACAACAACCCCAACTTTGGGGGCGAGGCCACCGAAAAAGGAGAGCAGAAATTCACCATTGGCGTCTTCCGCGATTATTGGGAGGCTGACAAGTTCAAAAAATACATGCGCGACATGGGCGTGAAAGATGCGTGGATCGTGCCCTTCAAAGATGGCGTGCGTGTCGAAATCAAAGAAGTGCTCGAGGGCGTAGTGGCCGAAAAAGAGGCAGGGTCAAAATAACTAAACTAACGGCAAACATCACAGAGAGCAACACGCGCGTGTTGCTCTTTTTATATCCCATCCATGAAGACGATACTGGTCACCTTAGTATTTGGACTGCGGGTCATGACGGCACATGCCCAACCAGATAGCCTTGACATTAAAATCGGGCAAATGATTTTGATCGGTATGCCCGAGGCAAAAGTAGACCCTATAGTGTTGGAGGAAGTTCGTAGAGGAAAGGTGGGCACGCTCATCTTATTCGAGAAAAATGTACCCAAAAGTACGAATGCATTCTTCCCTCTCAAGAAAATGATTTGGACGTATCAACAGGCTGCCCCCATCCCGTTGTTTATCGCCATTGACCAAGAAGGTGGCAAAGTAAACCGGCTCAAAGAAAAGTATGGGTTTCCGCGCTCGGTCACGGCTCGTGCGTTGGGAAAAGCCGGTACGCTGGACTCGGTTCGGTTTTATGCTGAAGCGTTGGCCTCCAACCTTGCGGGACTGGGTATCAATGTCAATTTTGCCCCTTGTGTTGATCTGGCGGTCAATCCCAACAACACTGTCATTTTCAAAGTAGAGCGGTCGTTTTCGGCCTATGCAGATAGCGTAGGCCTGTTGGCGCAGGAATACATCAAGCAACATCGAAAGTACGGAGTCATTACTTCGCTTAAACATTTTCCCGGGCACGGAAGCTCGCTGGAAGATACACATTTTGGCGTGGCCGATGTGACGCAGACATGGACGGAAAACGAATTGATCCCCTACAAGCGCCTGCTGGATTCGGGCTATGTGGATGCGGTGATGACTTCGCATATCGTGAACAAAAAGTTAGATAGCAAAGGGCTGCCGGGCACACTTTCGAAAGAGATATTGGACGGCATTCTGCGCAAGAAAATTGGTTTTGATGGAGTGGTTTTTTCAGATGACATGCAGATGCACGCCATTGCCAAACAGTACGGGCTCGAAGAGTCCATCAAACTGGCCATCAACGCGGGGGTGGACATTCTGTGTTTTTCCAACAACATTTCCGGCTCGGAAACACGCACGGTGGATCGGGTGTTTGCCATCATCCGCACTGCGGTAGAAAAAGGAGAGATTCCGCAGGCGCGCATTGATCAAAGCTTTGCCCGCATCATGGCCCTCAAGAAAAAGCTATACCAAACAGAAGCCGACTACTACCGCACGCGCATGATCCAGGCCGAGCAGCGCGCAGCAAAACAACAGATGCAAGCCGAGCGGGCCGCGCAACGAAATAAAGAGCTTCTTGAAAGATCTCAAGCGGAGATGGACGCGGCCATCCAGGAGTCGGCAAAAGCAGAAAAAAAGAAGCGGAAAAAGAAATCCAGCTAATGGATTAGCCGTTCCCGATGTCTTCGTTTTCAGCCTCCAGTCTCTTCCCGAGTTACTCCATCGGGCACTTCATCAATCAGCCAAAAAACCCGACCGAGTTTGAGGTCAGCCATTTTCATGAAATGGACGAGCCCAATGTAGACGATGTTCACAAGCACACGTTTTACGAAATTCTCTGGATTGAGAAGGGCCGCAGTCGCCAGCACATTGACTACCGCCCATATGATGTAACGCCCGGATCGTTGTTTTTCATTTCGCCCGGACAGGTGCACGAGTTTGAAGAGTGGCGACCGGTAGTGGGTGGCACACTCATGTTCACCGAATCGTTTTTGCTGGTAAACCAAGTCGATAAGAATGTGCTCTTTGAACTCAGCTTTTTGGACAATTTTTACTCGAACCCAGTATTAACACCAAGCAAAAGAGAATTTGCCGAGCTACGAGAAACGATTGGCCAGTTGGCGAGCGAGCGCCAACGCACGGACTACTCACCGGCCATGGCGCGGGCACTGTTGCTCGTGCTCTTGTTGCAGATCCAACGGTGTGTCAACCGGCAGGCCGTTCGCCCGCCATCGGCAAAACACACCATCCTTTACAAGAAATTCAAAGAGCTGTTGGAGTCCCGATTTCTGGTGCACTGGTCCGTCCGTGCCTATGCCAGCGAATTGGCCATCACCACGCACCATCTCAACGAAATATGCAAGCGCGTAACGGGACGCACGGCCACTGAAGTTATCCGGGCACGGTGCATTCTGGAAGCCAAACGGCTTTTGACTTTTAGCGATGTCTCCGTTTCGGAGGTGGCCGCACAAATCGGCTATTTTGACTCTTCCTACTTTGCCAAAATGTTCAAGGCGGAGACGGGGACTACCCCCGTTGCCTTTCGTGAGGCAATCTCCGAATCCTACCGAAGAAGGTAGCTTTCGTGTTCACAATTCGGCCATGGAGGGCCGCACCTTTGTGTTGTTCAAATAAACTAAAACGAACAACACATGAAAACGCTATTACCGCGCATTGCACGCCTGACGCTGGCTTTGCCCATGATTATTTTTGGGCTGAATAAGTTTTTGCTTTTTGCCAATGTGCCCCCGCCCGCAGGCACACAGGCACAGTCTTTCCTGGGTGCCATGTTTACCTCGTACCTCTTTACGCTGGTCGGGATCACCGAAGTCCTGGGCGGAGCACTATTGCTCTTTCCGCGTACTGCATTTATGGGCACGCTGATATTGCTGCCCGTCAGCTTGAATATTGTGGCTTTCCATGTAGCCCATGACATGCCCGGCAATGGAATCTGGGTATTCACCACGCTGTTGCATGCAGTGGTATGTTACCAGCAGCGCGCCCAGTTTGAGCAACTTCGTCAGATCATCTGAGACCCCACACTCTTATGGCAAAACGCATTTGGTTGATTACGGGCGTTTCCAGTGGACTGGGAAAAGCCTTGGCACAAGCGGTGGTCGATTCAGGCGACTATGTTATCGGTACCTTGCGCCAGGCTGCGCAGGCAGAAGAATTTAATTGGTTTTACAAAGGCCAAGCCGAAGCTTTTCTGGCCAACGTGGCCGATGCGCAAATGCGCGAGGACTTGATGCGTCACATCGCGCGTACGTTTGGCCGATTGGACGTCTTGGTGAACAACGCGGGAGTGGGTTTTGCGGGGGCCGTGGAAGAAACAAGCCTGACCGAGGTGCGGGACGTGTTTGAGACAAACGTATTTGGCACCCTGCACCTGACGCAATTGGCCCTTCCGTTGATGCGTCAACAACGAAGCGGGCACATCATTCAAGTTTCTTCGCATGGGGGCATCAAAGCGTTTCCGGGTTTTGGTGTGTACAATGCGAGCAAATTCGCGCTGGAGGGTTTTAGTGAAGCCTTGGCGGCCGAGGTGGGCCCATTGGGTATCCACGTCTCGTTGATTGAGCCGGGTCCATTCCGAACACAGTTTGCCGGAGCTTCCTTCCGCGAGGCTGCATCCGTAATCGATGACTATCAGGCCACCGCGGGTGCTTTTCGCATGCGCATGAAGCAAGTGGATGGAAAGCAGGAGGGCGATCCCGCGAAAGCGGCTTCGGCTATCTTGGCCTTGTCGCACATGCCCGCTCCGCCACTTCGCTTGCCTTTGGGGAAGGTGGCGCTGGCCACCATTCAAAGTAAACTCGACAGCGTAAAAGCAGACCTGGAAGCCGGCCGGAGCACTGCAGAAGCGGCCGTGTTTGTCTGATCGCAGAGCAAAACGGGCACCCTCAATGCACCGCGTTAGCTTTGTTCTGCGCCCACACGCGCAGGGCGTCCGGAAAGGCTTTGGCATCCAGGCGACTCAACAACTGACTGTAGTAGTTTGCCAATGCGTAATCCCCGGCCTGATAACACGCTTCTCCCAGAGTATCGATGTAATTGGTATCGCCCGCGTGATATAGGTTGAGCAATTGAGCCCATTCCACGGCTTTCCCAAACTCCTTGTCGCGGAGGCACGCATACACGGTCGCGTTGACAACCCCGGGCGATACGCGTTGGCCTACCAGGTGATGAAGGATGCTGTCGCGTTTGGTTTTCAGTTTTTCCAACGGGCAGACGCTGTAATGCTTTACGACTTGGTGCATCGGCATGCCGTGTTGCTTAAACGCTGCAAAGTACGCCCGGTTAAAGGCAACCGACCGAAAGGCGTTTGCCGTAGCGTCATATTCAGCCGAAAGCTTGATAAAGTGATTGACGGATAGCTGACGGCTGGCAATGGCTTTCTCCATGTCGCTCACACGGTCGCTGTAGACGAAGCGGGGCTGTTGGGCAAAGTCGGTAGTGAATAGCGCACACATGCACGAGGCATGGAGCGTTTGGCTGGCGGGCAGGTAGAAAAACAGATAGTCTTGCGTGGGCTTGAACGAGTACGTTTCGTCAAGAAACAACACATCTATCGGGTTGCGGGTATGGCTGAGCAACGTGGTATCGCGCGTAAGGGTGATGACCTGCTGGGTGAATGCGCTGGCCGCTGCCGGTTTCATCAGTCCGTGGTTCAGGCTGTATGCCCAGTTGGATTTTGCTGCAATCAGCTTGGCCCTTTTTTTGAAAAAGGGTGTGATGCCCGACAGGCTGTGCAAGTGCCAATGTGAACTGAGCACATAGCTTACGGGTTTGCGATACTCCCGCTCCAAGTAGGCAAGGTAGCTCTCGGCCTTGGGTATATCCTCTTCCAAGTCTGTACTGCGGTTGCCCCCAGCTTCAATGAGGGGCAGTTCAATAACAACCAAAAACGTGGGGTACTCGATCACGGTCGATTGTGCAGCCTGCGTGGAATCAAATCGGATGAACGAGATGTCCTTCGAAAAGGGGATTCGCGTAAACGAGGGCGGGCGTTGCGCAGCCCCGAGGTGCGCAATCAAAGCGAGGGAAACAAAGAGCAAAGACTTCATGACGCGGGGTTTAGTAGCAACAAAATTGGTCGTTGTAGGTATACGAGGTTGTTAACCACTACCCAACGACTGGTTAACGAAACGTTAAGTCCGCGGCCCGCGTAGGTAGCTTTCCCTAACCAATCCCTTTTACACGTTCGCATCCGATCCTGAGCGGCAAGACGTCCGGTGCTTGATTCAAGGGCAGTCCTGATCAAAACGCACACTCAGCGAAGGATCCCCCGAACCGAGAGCGTGTTCTTCCGAGGGGATCCTTCGCTTGGCGCGTGCTACTCGTGCAATTACCTGTTTTAGTTAAGCGCGTGCATCCGTTCGTAATGGTACCACGTGCTCGCTCAGGATTGGATTTCCGCATTTTGTTGATGTGTGTTCCCCTCTCTCCCCGCCTTCCCGATCCTGAGCGGCAGGCGCATGGTGCTTGCTTCAAGGGCAGTCCTGATCAAAACGCACACTCAGCGAAGGATCCCCCGAACCGAGAGCGTGTTCTTCCGAGGGGATCCTTCGCTTGGCGCGTGCTACTCGTGCAATTGCCTGTTTTAGTTAAGCAAGTGCATCCGTTCGTAATGGCACCCCCTTGCTCGCTCAGGATTGGATTTCCGCATTTTGTTGATGTGTGTTCCCCTCTCTCTCCCCGCTTTCCCGATCCTGATCGGCAGGCGCATGGTGCTTGATTCAAGGGCAGTCCTGATCAAAACGCACACTCAGCGAAGGATCCCCCCGAATCGAAAGCGCGTTATTCCGAGGGGATCCTTCGCTTGGCGGGTGCTACTCGTGCGTTAGTTAAACGCGTGCATCCGTTCGTAATGGCAGCCCCTTGCTCGCTCAGGATTGGGTAGTTGCGTATGGCAAGTTTCGGGTTTTGGGCCCGGCCAATTTGACCTACGTTTGCATTACCATTTCAACCGCCATGCACCCGCAAACGGATTTTAACTTTCAGCGTATCGCCAAGGCCATCGACTTTCTCCAACGCGAGTATCGCCAACAGCCCTCGCTCGAAGCGGTGGCTGACCATATCGGTATGAGCGCGTTCCACTTTCAGCGCGTCTTCACCGAATGGGCAGGCATCAGCCCCAAAAAGTTTGTGCAGTACCTCACCCTGGCCCACGCCAAAAGCATGTTAAAAGAAAAACGCGCCACCCTCTTTGATGCGGCCGATGCGGCAGGCCTCTCTGGCACCGGCCGGCTGCATGACTTGTTTGTGCGCATCGAGGGGATGACACCCGGAGAATACAAAAACGGGGGCGAGGCGCTGACCCTCCACTACAGTTTTGCCGAAAGTCCCTTTGGAAAGGTGCTGATTGCCTCCACGGCCATAGGCATTTGCAACCTCTCTTTTGCCGATGACGAGACCACGGCATTGACGGAATTGAAAAAGCAATTCCCACACGCCCAGTACCGTCTTTTGGCAGATCTGATCCAACAAAATGCCCTGCACCTCTTCACCCGCGACTGGAGCCGGCCAGAGGAAGTCAAACTCCACTTGAAAGGCACGCCCTTTCAACTGAAGGTGTGGGAAGCGTTGTTGAAAATACCGATGGGGCAACTGACTACGTATGGGGCGCTGGCGCACCGCATTGCCCAACCCAATGCCTCGCGCGCGGTGGGGGGTGCCGTGGGCGACAATCCCGTGGCTTTTTTGATCCCTTGTCACCGAGTCATTCAATCTACGGGCGTTTTTGGTCACTACCATTGGAGCCCGCTGCGCAAGCAGGTGATGATCGGTTGGGAGGCCGCACAAGTAGCATTCTAACCTGTATATAAAAATCGGACCGATGATAACGCACACCGCATTGCTTGCCGCAAACACCAACCTGTTCCGTGTTTGGCGGAGGGGCGAGTGGCCCCTCGCGGGCAACCGCAGGCTGAAAATCTTTGGACGGCTACATTGCTCCAGCGGCAAACGAATGCTCGCGAAAAACCGCGTGTTTTTTACATCGGCACAAGAAGCCGCGGGCATGGGCTACCGGCCCTGCAAGCGGTGCATCGCATGCGCGTAAAAAAATCACTTATTTCTTCTTAAAAATAAAAACAAATGAAGCCTTTGTCCGTACAAATACCAAAAACATCGCCATGAAGACTTACTTGGGCGAATTGGAAGAACTGGTGTTATTGACCATCGCCTCGCTCGGCAACCAAGCTTACGGAGTGGCTATCCAGCAAGAACTGGAGGTGCGTTGCAGCCGAAACATCACCATCGGAGCATTGCACTCCACCATCGCGCGCCTTGAGGAAAAAGGGTTTCTCACATCGTGGCTGGGCGGTGCCACGGCCGAGCGCGGGGGCCGCAGCAAGCGCTTCTACGAAATCACGCAGGCCGGCAAAAAAGCGGTAAATGAAGCAAAAAGCATCCGCGATGAGCTATGGCGTTTGTCCAAAATAAACCTGTCGCTGAAATGAAACGACCGCCTCTATTGGCCCGTCAGTTTTTTGAGTGGGTGTGCGGCAATGCCCGTGTTGACGACCTGGTGGGTGATCTGGATGAGTGGTTCCACCTCAACACACAGCGCCATCCCCTTTGGCGGGCCCGGATGATGTACTGGGGCCAGGTAGTGTCGCTTTCCTTCTCGTACGGCATCCGCAAACGCCAGCGCGATGCGCGATCCGGTATGTATGCAACGTCCAATTTTTCCATCGATATGTTTCGCAATTACCTGACGGTAGCTTCTCGCAGCCTCTATCAACACAAATATTTTTCTCTGCTCAACGTTTTCGGACTGGCCATCGGCATGTCGGTGAGTTTGATGCTGATTGCGCTGATCAGCTATGTGAAAACGTATGATGACTTTCACGAACATCGCGCCCACATTTACACGGTGACCAGCGAGCGCACCGAGGGCGTGGATCAATATGCCTACGCCACCGCCCCTGTACTGTTGACCGAGCCCCTCGCGCAACACCCGGATGTGCGCAGGGCCGTGCGCATCCGTGCCGGTTTTGACGAAACTGTGAAGCGGGTGCAAGGCACCGTGCCGCTACGCGGATATTATGTGGAACCCAGTTTTCTTGAGGTGTTTTCCTACCGCATTACGCAGGGCAACGCAGCCGTGGCCTTGTCAAAGCCCAATCAGGTAGTCCTTACCGAATCGGCCGCCCTCCGTCTTTTCAACGCTACTGATGTGCTTGGTAAAACCCTGGAACTGGAACCCAGCGGTCTGTTGGAGATCGGGGCCGTGATGAAAGACCACCCGATCAACTCGCATTTGAAATTTGATGTGTTGGTCTCGTACGCTACGTTGCCGGAGCCATCGGCTTCCGTAAAAGACCAATGGATGAACTACGGTCGGGAGTATGTGTATGTGTGGCTGCGCGAAGGTGCTACCACCGATCGGGTGCAAGCGGAACTTGACCAACTTGCACAACGTACGTATTCTGGTCTGCCCATTAAAGCTGTGTTTGCCATGCAACACCTCAGCGACATTGCCATGGGGCCCGATTATCGGCAAGCAATCGGCCCGAAGTGGGAGATGTCGGGGATGATCGTATTTATCGTGGTGGCCCTGATGATCTTGTTGCCCGCCTGCTTTAACTACACCAATATTTCTATTGCGCGGGCACTCAAACGCGCCAAGGAAATTGGATTGCGCAAAACCATGGGTGGACAGCAGCATCAAATTTTTTTCCAGTTCATCACCGAAACGGTCGTGATCACGCTGGTGGCATTGGGCGTGGGTATTCTGATCTTTCTGTTGGCCCGATCGGAGTTCAAATCCCTGCTGGCAGCCTCCTCCGCGCTTGATCTCAGTCTTACGCCTCGCATGCTTTTGTGGTTTTTTCTGTTTGCATTGGGCGCTGGGTTGGTGGCCGGAGTCTTCCCCGCCTTGTATTTTGGTGCGCTCAACCCCATTCAGGCACTGAAAAACAAAGTGCACGGTCGCAGCTCGGCCATGCGTGTGCGCAAGGTGCTTACCGTAATGCAGTTTACGTTGTCGTTCGGATTTATTTTGGCACTGGTAGTTTTTACCCGCCAATACCGGTATTCGGTGGGTTTTGATTTCGGGTTTGACAAATCAAACATCGTCAACGTGCCGCTGAAAGGAGCTGATCCTGCACGTGTGCGAAACGAATTTGCGCAGTTGGCATCCGTACAACAAATCACGTTTGCCTCCAACGTATTGGGCATGGGCTACTCGAAAACGTGGATCAAAAGCCCGGGAAACGACTCGTTGGAAGTAGCGCAGATTTTTATCGATCCCCAGTATCTCCAGACATTCCGCCTCACGCTGTTGGCGGGAACTAACTTCTCGGATGAAGCCTGGCAGCGCGAGCAGGGTATCATCGTGAATGAAGAGTTTTTGAAGGCCTACGAAATAACCCACCCAGCCGAGGCACTGGGCCGCACGTTTGACGTAGACAGTACGACACTGCAAGTAATCGGTGTGGTAAAAAACTTTCACTTTGCCACGTTGCGGTTGCCCATCGACAAGTTTTTCTTTCGCCTGCACCCCAATCAATATGCGTATGCTCATGTGCGCGTGCAACCCAATGACCCGTACACGCTTTTTAGCGAATTGGAAAAACGCTGGAAAAACGTGAGTGACCAACCATTTAGTGCCCGCTTTTTTGAGCATGACATCGAGGAAGCGTACAGCATGTATAAAACGCTCATCAAAATCATCGGTTTTTTAGGGCTGTTGGCACTTTCCATTTCTTTGCTGGGGATGTTGGGCATGGTGGTGTATACGTCTGAGACCAAGGCAAAGGAGGTGGGCATCCGCAAAGTGATGGGCGCCAGCGTGTACGGCATCACGTTCCTGCTGTCGAAGGACTATTTGCGGTTGATGTTGCTGGCGGTACTTATCGGGGCCCCCGTAACGGCTGCTTTGTTTAGTTGGTTCATGCCGTATATTCAATACTACAGTGTGCGTCTGAATGGGTGGGATATACTTTGGGCCACGCTGGTGTTGGCGAGTTTGGGGCTGGCCACCATTGCTTCGCAAACGTACCGCACGGCCATGGCCAATCCGGCCGAGACGCTGCGGGCCGAGTAACACAGGACCGTCCATTGGCACCACCAATCCTGAGCGGATGAATTGCACCGTTTGAGCACTAGCAAGGCAAGCAGTAGAAACAAGAGGATTCAGCGGTTCGCAGAGACTAAGCGAAGGATCCCCGCTACCACCAATCCTGAGCGGATGATTTGCACCGTTTGAATGCAGGCAAGGCGAGCAGTAGAAACAAGAGGGTTGAGCGGTTCGCAGGGGCTAAGCGAAGGATCCCCTCGGAAGAACACGTTCCTCGTTAGGGATCCTTCGCAGGCATGCATTTCGCTCGTGACTGCGTCTGCGTTAAACGCGTACGCGTTCCGCTCAGGATCGGGGTCCGGGGAAAATAGTGTAGTACAATACAACCTCCCCTCCCGCCACCACCAATCCTGAGCGGATGATTTGCACCGGCTGAGTGCTAGCGAAGTAAGCAGTAGAAACAGGAGGATTGAGCGGTTCGCAGAGACTAAGCAAGGGATCCCCTCGGAAGAACACGTTCCTCGTTGGGGATCCTTCGCGGGCAGCCGTTTCGCTGGTGACTGCGTCTGCGCTAAACGCGTACGCGTTCCGCTCAGGATCGCGTTAAGAAGGCTGGGTTATGGATTCATTCCTTTGATCTCCTCGCTTAGATCATCCCATCGGGGGTTGGTGCGGGCAATGAGGCGCTCCTTCCACTTTCTGGTCTTGCCCTTGAGGTAACGTTCCCGGTCAAGGGCGGCATCAGCCGAATCAAATGCTTCATAGTAAATGGGCTTAACTACATTGTATCGAGCGGTAAACGCTTTCCGGTTGATCCGTTGCTGATGCTCCCAAATGCGTGTGCGCAAATCGGTCGTCATGCCGATGTAAAGCACGGTGTGGTGTTTATTGGTCAGAATATAAACGTAAGCCACTGGCGGCATGGCCGAAGTTACAGAGTCTCTTGGGCTGCAACAACCCAATCCTGAGCGAGTAGGCACGCATGGCGATGGGTTTCAGATACGCTCATTTGAAACGGATGGCCTTACCAGTCGCAGGGATTAAGCAAAGGATCCCTATGAAAAAAGCTGTTAGCGGATACTTGTTGGATAGGCCTCCGCCTTTGGCGATCCTTCGCGGGTGTGCTTTCTTGTGCATGACTGCCTTTGAAAAAAAACGCTGCGCCTTCCGCTCAGGATCGAGTCGAGGGGAGCGGAGGGGGTGTGCATGGTTTGTGGGAAACTCACGCCCTCCAAGGCCTGCTTTTTGACCCACAGATGCCTATTTTTGTCGCCTTATGAGCACTGCCATTTCCGAAAACTTTGAAATCCGCCTTCCCTTGTTTGAGGGACCCTTTGACCTGTTGCTGTTTTTTATCGAGCGCGATGAACTGGACATCCACGATATACCGATCGCCAAGATCACCGGTGATTTTTTGGACTACATCCACCGGCTGGAGCAACTGAACGTGGAACTTGCCAGCGAATTCATCCTGGTGGCCGCCACGCTCATGCGCATCAAGTCCAAAATGCTGCTGCCCCGCCCGCAGTTGGATGAACAAGGCAACGAAATTGACCCCCGCGAGGAATTGGTGCGCCACTTGTTGGAATACAAAAAGTACAAATCGGTGGTGGAGCAGTTCCACAACATGGAAGAGACCGAACTGATGAAGGAAAAGCGCGGCAACCTGATGAAGGAACTGCGTGCCCTTGCGGAGAGCACCAACGTGGAGGCCGAGCTTCAGGACGTGGACTTGTTCAAGCTGCTTACGGTATTCGAAAAAGTACTCAAGCGCGCGGAGGAAGAGAAAAACAAACCCGTCCACCAGATCATCCAGTATCCGTATACCATCGAAGGACAAAAAGAGTTTATCTTACAGGAGGTGGTGAACCGCCAACGGGTGGCCTTTGTAGAACTCTTCGAAAACGCCCCTACCCGCATCGCACTTATTTTTAATTTCTTGGCCATTTTGGAAATGCTCGCATACGGGCAGTTGACCATTCAACAAGGCAATGGGTTTAACAACTTTTGGGTGATGCCAAAAGAACAGGAGGTAAGCGAGCCCTCGTTGGACACCCCGGTCAATTGATTCTGCTTTTGATTTATCCTTAAGACGTGGTGACAGGCGTGGGCAGCGGAATGTGCTCCACAGCACGGTTGCTCATGGCGTGATAGGGCATTGTTACCGTGGCCTTGGTTCCCTTGCGCGGCTGGGTGTCAATGGAGAGCACGGCACCGATGCCCTCGCACTTTTGGCGCGTGCTGCGCAGTCCCGACTGATTTTTGCCCCAGTCGAGCTCGAACCCATCCCCGTTATCGGCAATTTCCACCAACAAGTCATGGCTGCGCCACTGTACCGTCACCAGGATGCGCCACGCCCGGGCATGGCGATAGGCGTTTTGCACCAGTTCTTGCACAACCTGATACAGCGATGCTTTGACAAAGTCGTTTATCGGCTTCTCCCACTCTTCCATCACATGTGTGAACACGACCTTTTGATGGATGGACTTATTCAATGTTTCGCACAGGTGTGCAATACCTTCTACCAGTGTCTGATCGTGCAGAGCATAGCCCCGAAGCCCCGTTACGGTCAGTCGGAGGGAGTCAATGATGTGCCGCTGTTCGGTGGCCATCGCTTGCAGTTCATCATGCAAGGCACTGTCCATGACGTGGTGCAAGTGCAGGCGCAGGGTGAGTAGGTGAAGGGCCGTCATCCGTTGCAGGATGTCGTCATGCAATTCGCCCGAGATGCGCGCCCGCTCTTCCTCCAGCAGCGTATCGCGCAGCAGCAGCATTTTTGTCTTTTCCTCAAATAGCTTTTTTTCCAGTGCCTCCAGCTCGCGTTGACGTGCATCCGAGTTTTTTACGGCCCAAACATACAGGGCGTAGCCCCCCAGTGCTACCGCTGCCAATACAAACAAAATAAAGGAATGGTAGATCATACGGTGCTTTGCAAAGATAGGTGCGCGTTGTCAATTTGACACGCCCCCGCGCGTTTCGTTTAAGTACATCATCACCCGAAGGCGGCCTACCGCTCGGCCCCTATTTTTGCATATTTATTGCGGTACTCAATGGGTGTGAGCCCCGTTACTTTTTTGAAGATATCGCGAAAGGCTTTTGTATCGGTATAGCCTACATCAAACATCACTTCGGACACGTTTTTCCGCGAAGCTTCAAAAAACTTTTTGGCCGCTTCCATCCGCACGCGTTGGATGTATTCGATGGCCGTGTTGGTGGTGGCTTGTTTAAACCTGCGCTCAAAGGTCCTGCGCCCCAGGTGGCACCGCGCAGCCAGGTCATCAATGGTCAGTCGGTGTGCATATCGCTGTTCAATATGCTCTTGTATGCCGAGTATGTCCGCGTCACCGTGGTGGCGTTGGCCCTGAAAAATCGAGAAGGCCGCCTGACTCTGGCGGTCGATGTCCAGCGCAAAATATTTGGAGATCAGGATAGCCGTTTCCCGGTCGGAGAATTTCTCCACGAGGTAGAGGACGAGATTCCACAGGCTGTTGGCCCCGCCACTGCTGTAAATGTTATCTTGTTCAGTAATGATGGCCCCATCGGCCACCTCCACTTGCGGATATCGCTCTCTAAACTCGGAGACATAAGCCCAATGTGTAGAACACTTTTTGCCGTTTAGCAATCCGGTTTCGGCCAGCAAAAAAGCACCGATGCACAAACTTGCCAGGCGGCTGCCGTTGCGATACAGTTTTTGAAAATGGGGAAAGGCGGTGGCGTTGGCCGCAATGCCGCGCGAGGTATAGCCAAACGTGGGCGGGATGATCAACAGGTCGGTTTGGCCAACGTCTTTGAGCAACCGATGTGTTTTGACCGCATATTCTCCATCATTGGCCAACACCTGCTTGCTTAGCCCCACGTACTCCACCTGAAAAACGGGCTCTTTGCCAAACGCAGTCAAGAACTCGTTGGCAGTTTGGAAGGTGCGATAAGGAGGCGTTATCGCCTCAATCACACCGTAGGCGGGCACAAACACGGATATGTTCATGGGGTGATAAAATGAACCGGAAAGCTACCGATCTACCCTGTCACAATCAACCCCTAAGGTTGTCGTTTTTGCACATGCCTTCATTCGCGGCCCCGTTGCAACTTTGCCTCAGCAATCAGCCGGTATTTGTCTACTGAATCTTGAACCGATAAAAAACCAATCAAATGAAAAAACAAAAAACATTCTTCTGGATCGCCACCATCATCATTTTGTTATGGGAGGGCGTCATGCCTCTGGGCACGTTACTCTTTGCGCGGCAGTATGCCACGGTGGGCACCCAAGCCCTGGGTTATCCCGATTACTTTGCCTACGCCCTGATCGTGTGCAAAGTGTTGGGCGTTATCGCGATTGCGTTTCCTGGCGTTTCGGTAAAATTGAAAGAGTGGGCGTATGCCGGGTTAACGTTCAACTTACTATTTGCAGCACTCAGCCATGCTGTGGTAGATGGTAATGTGGGTTTTATTGTCATGCCTCTTGCGTTCTTGGGCATATTGGCCGTTTCGTATTTTTATAATCCAAGATTGACTCAAACTAGGAACGAATAAGGCAAGCAAATCGCTAAGCAGTCAAGACCCCAACCTTAAAATAGAATAGATGAACACCGCCATTCAAGACTATAACAACAGCCAATCGACAGTCGATAAAGAAATTTACGATGAGCTGGCGGCTGCCATTGATGGCGAATTGACTGATGCCGAAAGTAAATTGTGGCATGCGCACCCCGTTTGGTTTTTAAACGACAACCCCATTGTGGGCTACAGCAAACAGAAGAAGGGAATTCGTTTAATGTTTTGGAGCGGGGCCGATTTTGACGAAGAGGGCCTGAACGTGCGGGGCGAAAAGTTTAAAGACGCATCTGTTTTCTACAACTCAGCATCTGAACTCAACCTGAAAGACATACAGCGCTGGTTGAAAAAGTCCCGAACCATCCAATGGGACTACAGAAACATCGTGAAACGAAAAGGCCTTCTGGAACGATTGAAGTAACTGCACACAAATACATAAACCATACAGCCATGAGCAGGAAAATCACCATCAGGGCAACCATCAACGCAAACATTGAGACCGTTTGGAATGCCTGGACAAAACCCGAACACATTACCCAATGGAATTTTGCCTCAGATGACTGGCAATGTCCATCCGCCAGCAACGATTTGCGCGTGGGCGGCAAGTACAGCGCCCGCATGGAGGCGAAGGACGGCAGCTTTGGGTTCAATTTTGAAGCTGTGTATAACGAAGTAGTTCCGCAAAAGAAAATTACGTATACCATGACCGATGGGCGCGTGGCCACCACCACATTCGAAACGCAAGGCAACACAGTAATGGTCACTACTACTTTCGATCCTGAAAACGAAAACTCTCTTGAGTTGCAGCAACAGGGGTGGCAGGCCATCTTAAACAACTTTGCGTACTACGCTACTTCGCTATCCGGAGCGCATGAAGCACAATCGTGACGTACAGCATTATTTGAAAGGGCTCGTTCCCGCAGAGCAGCGTGTGTTAACCGCCCTGCGAAATCAAATTCTGAAAATCGCGCCCGACATGGAGGAGCGGCTGAGCCGCGGGGTACCGTTTTTCTATTACAAAGGGAAACGGGCGGTTGGTTTCAGGTCGTCAAAAAGTCACCTGTCATTTTTCATTATGGAAGGAAACGTATTGAAAACGCTCGGGCACGAACTAGCCGGTTACGAAGTTTCTTCAACAGTGGTGCGATTTTCCCCCGCCCGTCCACTGCCAAAAGCGATCATCGAAAAATTGACCCGCGCCCGAATGGAAGAAATAAGGCGTAAAGGAGGCTAAGAATATAAGCATCAAACGCCCGCAGTACAAAAACCAAAAAAACACACAGCACCATGATCAAGCAAAAAATCACTCCCTGCCTGTGGGTAGAGAAAGACGCCAAAAAAGCAGCCAAGTATTACCTGTCCATCTTCAAAAAGGGAAAGTTGAAAACACACCGGTCGTTTAAAAATCTGCCCGAACACGGTCGCGATTTTGGCACGGCCACCATCAACATACTCGGCATGGATTTTCAACTACTGGCGGCCGGGCCGCTGTCTAAATTCAACGAGGCCGTGTCATTTGTGGTGCGGTGTAAAGGCCAGGCCGAAGTAGATTATTATTGGAAAGCGCTCAAGGCCAAAGGTGGCAGCGAAGGCCCGTGCGGCTGGTTGAAGGATAAGTATGGGCTTTCGTGGCAGATTGTTCCGGAGCAATACTTTAAACTGGAGGCGCACAAAGACAAGGCCAAGCGCGACTATGCGTTGCATGCCGTACTCAAGATGAAGAAAATCATCATTGCCGATTTGACGCCATAAAAGGTTCTCAAGCCGTTTGCCGATGAACCTACATGCCCATCTCACCTTCAACGGCAACTGCCGCCAGGCCATGACGTTCTATCAATCGTGTTTGGGGGGTAAACTGCATTTTCAAACCCTTGGCGATTCGCCCTTGTCAACTCAAATGCCCGCCCGTATGAAGAAATGCATTCTTCGGGGTTTGCTGGAAAATGAAACGATGACGCTGGTGGGCACCGACTTGGTCAACGGGTTGGGTCTTATCAAAGGCAACTCCATTTCTCTGCTGCTGCATTGCGCGAATAAAAAAGAGGCGAGCAGGCTGTACAAAAAGCTGTCCGTAGGCGCAACGCAGGTACAACGTCTGCGCGTAAATCATTTTGGCACACTCGTGGGCGGCTTTACCGACCGCTACGGCTGTCACTGGATCGTGCAATGCAACGAAGAGGCAGTCGTTTTGTAGTTCAATTTTACCACATAAAAATGATCGTCAGGAATTCAAAACGAATTTGATGCTCTCACGGGATGAACGATTACGTGAGCGGTTCAAAGAAGGAGACAAACCCGGTGATCTGGACTACCCGGTTCTGGAAATTCTACTCTACAATATGCAACACACGCAGCATCACGCTGCCCAACTCAATATGTTGTTACGTCAAGATTTTGACAAACATGTAGAATGGTCATTCCGGGCGGGCGATATTACCTAACCCGCTTACTTCTGGCCTTCGCCCACCGGCAAATCCACCGTTTCGCCCCAAACATATTGGGCAAACCATTGCCAATTATGCCAGGTGGCCGCCAGGCGTTCTTTGGGTTTGGTGATGCCATGCCCAAAACCCTTGTACACGATCAGCTCGGCCGGCACGCGGTTGTCGCGCAAGCCCTGCAACAGCTCATACGCGTTGGCGATGGGCACACGTTTGTCAAACTCGCCATGTTGGATCAACGTGGGCGTCTTGGCTTTACGGATGTTTGTCATGGGCGATGTTTTTTTGTAGATGGCCTCATCGCTCCACGGGGTCGCCTTCAAATATTGGCGGGTAAACGGATGGATGTCCGTGTTGACGTAGTAGGTCATCCAATTGCTGATGCCTGCACCCACCGAGATGGCTTTGAACGCTTCGGTGTGGGTGGTAAGGAAGGCCGAAATGTAGCCGCCCTGGCTCCAGCCCATACAGCCCATCTTCGTTTTGTCGATCATCCCCTTCTTGTCGAGGTAATCGATGCCACTCATCACGTCCCACATGTCGCCAATGCCCAGGTTTTTTACATTCAGTGATCGAAAGGCTTCGCCATAGCCGGCCGAGCCGCGGTAGTTGGGCCGCAACACCAAGCACCCCTTGTCGAGCCATTGCAATACGGGGTACGGCCCGGGCGTGGGCACCGGTGAAGGAGTGTCGATGCCGGTGGGGCCACCATGGATAATCACCAGCAATGGATATTTTTTTGATGGGTCATAGTTGGCCGGCTTGTGCAAGACTCCTTCGATGGTGGTTCCGTCTTTGCTCTTCCACGCAATGACTTCGCTCTTGGCGGTTTTCCACTCGCGGATCTGCTCATTCATCTGCGTCAGCCGCTGTGCCGGGCCGTTCATCGCGGAAAGATAAACTTCGCCCAACTGGTCCCCGTTGCGCCCCATAAACGCCACGGTTTTTCCATCGCGTGCGAAGACGGGACCAAAAACCTGATCGGGCAGCGAGGCCACGATTGCATGGGCGCCCGATGCCGGGTCGATGCGGTACAGAGGGCGGTTGGTTTTGTTCCAAAGCGCTCCGTAGATGCCCGTGGCTTCCCAGGTGAAGCCTCCCAGGTCTTCATCGAGGTTGGTTGCCAACGGACGGATGGCTTTTGAATCGACACGGATGGCAAAGAGTTTAGAGTTGCTGTAAAAATTCGAGAGGGTGTCAGCGCCATTGCTGGTGAAGAGTACCTCGCGCGAGTCGGGCGACCAATCCTCAAAGGAATCAGAACTGGGGTGGGTGACCAACGCGGTGATTTTTTTGCTGGCCAGATCAACGACTGAGATGTCGGACTTGACAAAGGAATTGATCAATGGATCGGGCTGGTGGCTAAAGGCAATGGATTGGCCATCGGGCGACACCGAAAAGGCGGTGACGGTAAAGTTCCCTTCGGTGATGCGCTGTGCCTTGGGCCACTCGATGCATCCTGCCTTGCTCTTCAAGGAGTCAACCGTTTCATAACAAGGGTATTCGCCCGGATCTCGCCCATCGCGGTTAAACGCTATTTGCCACAGGTGCGTGCGCGTAAATTCTTTGTCATCGGCTTCAAAAGCGCCATACCGCTTTTCGCGGTCTTTTTTGCTTTTGTCTTCCTTCTCCGGCTTTGCAAATACCAGGTGTTGGCCACTGGGGTGCCACTCGTAAAATGAGATCCCCTCTTCTTCCTTGGTTACGGCCCATGCTTCACCACCTTCAAGGCGGATCACATGAATTTGGTTCTTGTTCCCACGGTCCGACAGAAAGGCCAGCCATTGGCCATCGGGCGAAAACTGCGGGGCCACGCTGTTGCCTTTGATGTGGTGTGTCAGCGGAAAGGGTTTGCTGCCGGGGCGGCAAAGCCATATTTCGGTGTCATATCGGTTTTCATTCCAATCGGTGGACTGCACGGTGAAGGCCACCGTTTTGCCATCGGGCGCCAGTTGGGCGTTGCCCACGCTTCGCAACGAAATTACGTCTTCAAAGGTGGGTATGCGCTGGGCCGTAGCCAGCCAAGGGCAAAGGACGAGGGCGAGCAGTGTGTTTTTCATGAGCACGGGGATGATGTGCAAATGAACAAAATCACACGGATAGATAGCCGTGTTTTTGATGGTCGGTCTCTGCGATCGGCCGCTATTCGCTGCGGAGCGAATCAACCGGGTTGGCGCTGGCCGCGCGCGTGGCCTGCACCAAAATAATGCCCAACGCCAGCACGACAATGATCAGGGCGGCTGCGCCAAAAGCAACCCATGACAGGTGGATACGGTAGGGGAAGTCGCTGAGCCATTGCTCCATGCTCCAGGCGGCCAACGGTGTGGCTATGGCTATACTTACCGCGATGATCCAGCCAAACTCACGCACCACCAACACCAAGATGGCACGAACAGAAGCTCCCAGCACCTTGCGGATGCCAATTTCTTTCGTTTTGCGTTCGGTGGTAAACGTAACCAGTCCAAACAATCCCAAACAGGCTATCACAATGGCCAACGCAGTAAACGCGGTGAAAATAGTGGCCAGTCGGTCTTCTGCCTGATAAAGGCGGTTGAAGGCATCATCCAAAAAATACGACTCGAAAGGGGCAGTAGGTTTGTGCTTTTCATACAGGCCCCGTATCTGCTTCACCTGAGCAAACACATCCTGTGAGGTGTTGAGGCGGATGTAAATTGAACCATGTTCGCCCAACAAAGAACTCATCGACTGATAGTCAACTACGCTCATGAGCACCCCGCCAATTTTTTCGCGCAACGATGCATAGTTGAAATTGTTCACCACCCCGGCAATGACGCCCGTGTCTCCCATGAGCTTTAGTGGTACGCCAATATCTTCGTTGGTCAGTTTTAGTTTTGCGAGCCCCGCTTCGTTTACTACCCAATCACCAGCTTTGAGGGTGTCACGGTTGCGTAGGGCCCACTCGATCCCCAGCGTCTTGAAAAAATCAGGATCTGCGCGCAGCACGTTGATGAACACATCTTCTTTGGTGCGGGGGGTTTGTGTAAAAAAACCGGCCATGCCGCCATCTTTGAAAAGCGATAGCGAGGCTTGCCCGATGCCTTCCACCCCGCTCAATGCCTGCACGTCATTGCGGAACCCGACAAACGAAGCACCAATACCTTCGAGATTGACGACCAACACCTGATCGCGGTTCAGGCCGATCTTCTGATGGCGAAGAAATGTCAATTGGTCCTGTACAATCAAACTGCAGATGATCAACGCCACCGAAACGGTAAATTGAAATATTGTCAACAGCTTGCGCACCGCAGTGCCAGAGGCCACCTGATTTTGCTTTCCTTTTAAAACGTGAGCAGGATTGAATCGCGACAGCACCAGCGCAGGATAGCTGCCCGCCAAAAAAATGCAAACCGCCAACAGGCCAAGCACACATACCAAAAAAATGGGCGATGACAGAAAAGACGAATCGATGGATTGCCCTACGCTTTGCAAAAAGAACGGCAAGGCAAGTGACACCATAAGGTAGGCAACCCCGAAGGATATGGCTGTGAGCAATGCTGACTCAATGTAGAATTGAGCGGAGAGAGCCGCTCGTTGAGCCCCCACCACTTTGCGCACGCCCACCTCCTTGGCCCGCAATGTGCCGCGGGCAGTGGTTAGGTTCATGTAGTTCACCAACGCGAGCAGCAGCACCAGGGCGGCCACACTGCCAAATATCTTTAAGTATCTACTGTTGGCCGGCTCGCCCCGTAGCGGTTGAAGCAGGTAGGTTTCATCGACCGAAGTTTTGGCTAGCGCGGGGATGGCCGTTTGCAAGTCCAAGGCCTTGCCGGGATCGGCCAACAGCAGAAAGGTTTGGTAAGCTCCGAGCGCAGCACGTTCATTGTCATATTGGCTTTTCTCGTTTGGGTCGGGCAGCACGCCCAGCGTGGCAAACGAAGCAATGAAATCAAACGTGATGGACGAATTGGAAGGCGCAGGAGCTACAATGCCCACTACTTCCAGTTCGGTGCCATTCTGGTAGGTGATGGTTTTGCCAATGGGGTCTTCGCTGCCAAAATACTTTTGCTGCATGGCGGGTGTGATCAGCACGTTGCGGGCTTGGCCCAAGGAGCGAGGCGACCCCTTGAGCAAGGTGAAACTGAACACCGAAAAGAATGAAGAGTCGGCAAAGATGAATTTGTCTTCAAAAAACTGGTGGTCGGCATCCGATTGCACCACCACACGCCCCGGTTCGCGCACGCGCACATAGTTTTTCACCTCGGCTGACGAGCGCGCCAACAACGGTCCAAACCCAGCCGACATAGCGGAGGTTTGAATGGTTTGGCCGCCAAAGTTGATCTGCGCGTTCATGCGGAAGATATTCTGCGCATGCTGATGGAAAGCATCATACCGCACCTCATGCACCACGAACAGCAAAATGAGTACGCTCATGGCAACGCCCAGCGAAAGGCCGGTGATGTTGATAAAGCTGTACAGGGGTTGTTTTTGTAGGGAGCGAAAGGCGATCTTCAGGTAGCTGAAAAACATGTGCGTAAGGTTAGGTGTGCAGAAAAAGGCAAGCCCGGTTTGTTCTCTCAAAGCCAGCGAACCGCAACCCATCTACACTTTTCGGGCCAACGACTAACGGTACGTAAAAGTCGCGAAAAAAGACCTCGATGGCGGTGTGTATTGCTCGGTTGCGAACGCGGCTGTTCGGTTGTGGGATGGAATCTCAAACCAGGCGGAACGAAATAGGCAACCTGTTTTGCGCGCACGTCACGGCTCACCCGGGCGCGGCTCCATCAAACCACGCTTTGAATTCGTTCACTTTTTCACGGCTCACGATCATCTCTTTGTCCCACGGGGGCTGCGTCTGTATTTTCAGTCGGCTGTTGGAATACAACACCACCTCGTGCACAAACGGGATGTGTAAAATATACGTGCGGTTGATGCGGAAAAACTGGCGGGGGTCCAGCACATCTTCGAGCGACTCCAGCGTAAAGTCAATGATAAACTTGCGTAGTTGCTGCGTCACCAAATACACATCGCGGCCATCGGCAAAAAACAACAGGATATGATCGGTGGTCACCGAGCGGATGTGATCGCCCACCTTCACCATAAAGCGTTCTTTGTGCGCCTGGCGCGTGCCCAAGGCTTGTACCTTCTGTAGGCGGGCGTCCGTGATGGCCAATTGCTGCCGCAGCGTGTCCACCTTTTGCAAGCTGGCTGTCAGGTCAGCAAACGTCACGGGTTTTAACAGATAGTCAATTCCATTTACTTTGAAGGCCTCCAACGCATATTCATTATACGCGGTGATGAAAATGACCGGCTTTTCTATCTTGACTTCCCGGAAGATGGCAAAACTGAGCCCATCGGTCAGTTGGATGTCCATGAAGATCAGGTCTACCGAAGCCTGGTGTTGTTCCAGCCAGGCCACGGCACCGGCCACCGAGGGGCAAACGCCCAGCACCCGGTTGTCGGGATGGTGTTTGTGCAGGTACCGCTCCAGCTTTTCGGCCGCAGGCGTTTCGTCTTCAACAATCAATACGTTCAGGGAGCGGCTCATGCCAACGCGCTTTCGGACTCCATTGAGAGGAGCGGAAATTTAATATAATTTTCGCGGGCCGCTTTCACTTGGATGAATGGCAACTCGCTGTACACCGAGTATGAGCGCTGTAGCCGTTGAAAATTGGCCAGGCTTTCGCTATGTGTTTGCAGCTTGTCGTTCAGGTTGTGGTTTAGCACCAGGTATTCGTTTTCTTCTTCCGAGAGGGTAAAAACCAATGGGGCTTGCGCAGAAATCAAGGTGTTGCGCACCACCGTATCCACGGCAATAACCAACGCCCCGGGGATTATTTCCATGCTTTCCTGACGGATAACGGTGTTGTTCCAGAAAATGCTGTGCTGGTGTTTTTGGTTGAGCAGGCGCAGCAAGTGGCGAACGGCCAGCAACTCATCCTCCAGCGGCACAAACTCGCGGTGGCGATTCACCAACTGATAACGGTACAGGGCCGCCAGGCTGTCGATCAACTCTTCGGCTGCCTCTCTCTCGTGCCGGAGCGACAAGATCAACTGTTCCAGGCTGTCGTACAATAAATCGGGGTTGATCTCCTGCCGGAAAGCGGCAAATTCCGATTCCAAGTTTTCGCGCATCTTGCGTTCCTGCTCCAGCCGCAAGGTGTTTTCCAGCAACAAGTACTGGCTTCCGATGTACAGGGCGTTGTACAAAATAGCTGTGAGCAAATAGATCACCCCAAATATCACCAACTCGCGCAAGCTGATGTCAAAGCCAATAAAAAAGTGATAATAGCCAGCAATAGCCGCCAGCACCATGGTCACACTTACCGCGGTGGTCAGCAAGGATTGCCATAACAACCGTTGGGTTCGCGGCAGCGCCTTGAATTTAAAAATCACCAGCACGGCCCGCATGGATTCCAGCGAGAGGAGACTCAAAAGAATGCTCACATACACCTCTTCGTTGCTGAACAGTGCGGCCAGTTGCGATACATTGTTGTTGATGAGCAAAATGACACAGTAGCTGAGCACGCCAAATACGGGTGGGGCAAACAGCCGGAACATGACGTGGTGTAAAAACGGACGTTTCATGCAGCCTGGTGTTTGGTGAGCAACGGCAGGCCTACGCTAAAGGTGTCTTGGTCGAGCACGGTTACCGGCTGTGCGGTGAAAAAGCGGTAGCGCTGATGGATGTTTTCCAATCCCAGCCGGAAGCTCTCCGTCCGGGGCGAGGCAGTAGTTTTGGAATTAGATATCCGCAGCACCTGTCCATCGGCCACAATGGACACATTGAGTGGTTGCGTTTTGCTGATGGCGTTGTGCTTCACGGCATTCTCTACCAACAACTGCAGCGTCATGGGTGGAATGGGCGTGTCCAGCAACGCGGCCGGCACGTTGATTTCCATGTGCAAGTGGTATTCATAGCGCACCTGAAGCAGGAAATAGTAGGCCTTGACAAACTCAAGTTCTTCGCGCAGCGGCACCAGTTTTTGTTTGTGGTGGCCCAGCACATAGCGCAGCGTGTCGGCCATCCTACGGATAAACTCTTCCGCGAGGGTCGCGTCCTTATATAACAATGACGACACCGTATTCAGGCAATTGAAAAGATAGTGCGGGCTGATTTGGCTTTTGAGCGATTCAAACTGCAATTCCATTTGCCAGCGTTCGGTGCGCAATTGTTCGGCCTGCGTGACGGCATAGTAGCGATAAGAATAAAACAACCCATAAAAAACCTGATACGCAAAAAGCGTGAGCACCATCAGAACCCCCAACTTCAGCGACTCTGCCACAGGGTCGGCAAAGATGTGGTTGCGCACCACCACCAACAGTCCAAAGGCCAAAACCATGTGCCAGATAAATCCCAGCACCAACCGCCACAAAAAGGTTTGGTGCCACGGCACCCATTGGTCCAGCCGCTGGTCGCTGGCAAATACCACTATGCCCAACACAGTCGTTAGCAGCAGTAACCAAAGGCCACGCGTAGCCCAGGTGCGCGCATCGGGCAAGTGCCCCGTTTCGCTATAGATGACAAACAGAAAAAACAGAGCACCGAGCAGCAGCGAGGCCACTGCCAGGCCTCCATATTTTCGAATGCCGATAGATAACCGCATCGTGGACAAAGGCTATGCAGTTAGTCAATGGCACGCATGGCGCGGCCGTAGTACGTCTCTGAATCAATACCCTTGGCGGCCGCCCGGTAGGCGTCTTTCAGGCTGGCATCGCCTGTGGCTTTAATGCGGGGTGCGATGTCCGTGAGCACCTCGGTTTTGTAATGGTCGGAATCAATGCGCGCCACCATTTGCAAAATGGCTTGCATGTTTTGCTTGGTCAGCTCACGGTCTTCCATGGCGCTCTGCAAAAAAGTGGTGATGTAATGGTCGCTGCCATTGGCGGTCATCGCCTCCAGCAGTTTTTGAAAAGCCGCATCGCTCAGTTTTTGCCGTTGTACTATTTCGGTGGCCACCACGTTCATGTAATGGTCTGAGTCGATGCTGGAGAGCAGACTCATCACGTTCTGCTGGGCTTCCTCGCCCATGTTGTTGCGCAGCAGGCTTTTCAGCACTTCGGTTTTGTAATGATCCGAGCCAATGTCTTTCACCGATTCCAAGGCTCGTTGGTAGGAAGTTGCCGACAGGCCCGGTTTGTTCAACGCCTTCGTGAGGATGACGGTGCGGTAATGGTCGGAGTCGACCGTTTTGCTGGTATTGATCATTTCGGCAATGACCGGATCGGTCAGGTTATTTTGGCGCAGCAACGTGGTGATCACTTCGGTTTTGTAATGGTCGGAGTCCATCGTGCCCGTAGCCTGTAAAATAATTTTGACATTCTCCAACGAAGCGGGCCCACGGGTTAGGGCTTCTTTGACCACTTCGGTTTTGTAGTGGTCGGACTCCATCGAGCGCGTGGCTGAAAACACGGCCGATAGTGCATCTTTTTCACTCAAAAACTTATCCATGTGGTTTTGCAAAAACTCGGTCTTGTAATGATCCGACTCGATAGCGCCCGTAACATGGTTTACGATGGGCGCATATTCGCGTGCCGTCAGGGGCAATTTCATCAGCAACCCGGCATAATGCGCTTTTACATAGTCACTTTCCAGCCGCTTGATTTCGCCCAGGACTGCGTTGGTACCGCCCTGTTTGAAGAACCGGTTCGCGCGGCTTTCGGCCCCGATGGTGGTGGTGCGCACCACTTCGGGCAGCACTTCGCCCAGCCACTTGCGCCCGTTGGGATCAAACGGCATGCGGCTGCGGCCTTCGTAATATTCGCGCTTCAGGCCGTTCCCCTCCGGGGAAATGATAATGGACCTGCGGCTGCCAAACACCGTTTTGGTAATTTCAAGATAGCCATCGCTGCTCATGCTCTTGATATCTCGGTCGTCATCGGTAAGCTCAAACTTGCCGCGCGTTTCAATGTTGAAGCTGGAGGTACCATTGGAGGTACGGTACACGTACTTGTCCTTGCCGTTGTTCACGGACGAATACACACGGGTACTTTGCGCCTGGGCTGTGCCCACTGCCAGCGCGAAGAGAAAGAGAAGTGCCTTCATAGAAAGTGTTTTTTCAACTACACGGCAAAAGTGGCGGGCGGATGTGCATCATCCAATCGTTTTGACTTGAGTTGTCAAACGGATGTAGTGAGTTGCGGGCTGTGGCGTACGTCAGTCCTTGCGCAGCACAAACCGGTGGTATACGCGTGTGCCGTCTTTGAGGGTATTGTAGAAACGGGAGCCGACCACCCCGGCAAAATCGCCAAATAACTTTTGCCACCGCGCGGGCACCAATTTTTCGATGCGCGCAACTTTGCTGTCGTTTTCTGCTTCAATGGCCATGATCACCCGTTCGCTGATGTTCTCGTGCTTCAGCCATGTCATGCCGGTGGCTTTCAGCTCTGCGTGGAGCACTTCCATATTTTTTACTTCGTTGCGGAAGTCCACCATCAAAAAATGTCCGCCTTGTTTTAGCACGCGCTTCACCTCGCTCAGGAAGGCAGGCACGCTGCCATAGGCATGGCACGACTCCACATTAATGACCACGTCCACGCTGCTGTCGGGCAAAGGGATTTTTTCCGCGCTGCCCTGAATAAAGCGGAGGTTGGGCGATTGATACAACCGGTTGGCCAAGTCCACTGCGCTTTGCGCCAGGTCCAGTCCGGTGTAGGAGGCAGGCTCCAAGTGTGTGGCGATGTACTGGGCGCCTCCGCCCCGGCCGCTGCCCACTTCCAACACCGTTTTGCCGCGAAGGTCCACCTGTGTGGCCAGGTAGTGATACATCTGCAACGGATATTTCTGCAACGTGGGGTCATTGGGCAATGCCAGCGGAGGCTCGGCTTCGGTGGGCACGTAACCGTAGTTCATAAACCGCCACTCTTCGGCCGGGATGTGTTTGGCCAAAATCTCGTAGGTGATTTTGGCATTCATGCGCTTAAACCAAGCATAGCGCTTGAACGCTTTGATGAGCAGGTTAACCATAGGCGCGGGCAAGATGGACAAAAACCGTGAGATGACCGCATGACCCGCGACCCCGCCAGGGCGAAACCGCTATCTTTGCCAAGATGCTAAAGAAAATCGCTCTCACCCTTTTGATTGGTTTGGCCACTCTGTTTTCCATTGTGTTGGTTAACACGTGGCGGTTCCGGTCGGTACAAACCCCGGTGGAGGCAATCGCTGCACCACCCGTCACACCCCAAGCGCTGCAACACTTTCAGCAGGCGGTGGGCTTCCGCACCGTTTCGTATGGCGACAGCACGCGGTTTGACTCCGCGCAATTTTTGGGCTTCCGCAGATTTTTGGAAAAGACATACCCGCTTCTGCACCAAACGCTCACGCGCGAGGTAATACAAGGATACAGTTTGCTCTATACGTGGCCCGGCCGCGATGCCTCGCTAAAGCCCGTGGTGCTCATGGCCCATCAGGATGTGGTGCCGATTGAAGAAGTGACTCGCGACTTGTGGACAGTAGATCCGTTTGCCGGCACCGTCAAAGACGCGTTCATCTGGGGCCGCGGCACTACTGATGATAAGATCAACTTGATTGCGATATGCGAAGCGGTAGAGAAATTGCTGGGCGATGGTTGGGTGCCCGACCGCACCGTGTATCTCGCCTTTGGCCACGATGAAGAGATCGGGGGCAAGGGGGCCATCGCCACGGCCGCGCTGCTCAAACAACGAAAGATCGTAGCGGAATGGGTGATGGACGAAGGTGGCATTATCACCAAGGAAAAGATACCCGGTATGCAACAGCCGGTAGCCTTATTGGGCACGGCCGAAAAAGGCTACCTGTCGCTGAACCTCACGGTGGAAAAACCGGGCGGACACAGTTCCATGCCCGAGCCGGAAACCGCTATCGACATCCTGACAAGCGCATTGGTAAAATTACGCAGCCAGCCGTTTGAACCTTCATTCTCCGAGCCCGTGCAAGGGTTTATCGAACATCTCGGGCCCGAGATGCCTTTTGTACAGAAGATGGCGTTTGCGAATCCGTGGCTGTTCAAGAAAATCATCATCGGCACATACGATCAAAGTGCGGCCGGCAGTGCCATGATGCGCACCACCATCGCGCCCACCATTGTGCAGGCAGGCATCAAAGACAACGTCATCCCCACGCAAGCCGTGGCTACCGTCAATTTCCGGTTGCTCCCGGGCGATCAGTCGGCCCATGTCATTGAGCGCGTGAAAACCATCCTTGACGATGAGCGGGTACAGGTGAGCGTGTATGCAGGCGCTTTCGCGGAAGCTTCGCCCGTGACACCGGTAAAAGGATTTGGCTATCAGAAGATCGAACGCATCGCCAAGAAAAGCTATCCCGCCCTGCTCACTTCGCCCTTTCTAATGCTGGGCGCCACGGATTCGCGGCACTTTGGTGAGGTGTCGAGCAACATCATCAAGTTCAGCCCCATGATTGACCCCATCGGTTTTCACGGCATTGACGAGCGGGTGAGTTTGGAGAGTTACCAGACCGCGCTGTGGTTTTATGAGCAACTGCTGCGCGACTTGAAGTAAGGGAGACGTGAAAAGAGGTTTTGCCCAACCTGGCCATTGGTTCCGCTGGAAGGACATTTCACTCCCGTTTTTGCCCGGTTGGCGGGGGCCGCGCGCCCCGGGCGCGCGGCCCCCGCGTTGTAGAAGGGATTTTCACACAAACCCATTTACACATGAAATCAACATGGTTTAAGTTTATCAAGCCGGGCCTCGTGAGTCTGATGGCACTGGCATTGATCGTAGTGACCACCACCGGTTGCAACGATGACGATGATGACGCTCCGCAACCCACGCAAAGCATCGTGGCGCTGGCACAAAGCCAGAGTAACCTCTCCTCTCTAGTAGCAGCACTCACCAAGTTTCCCGACTTGGTTACCACGCTGAGCGGCTCCGGTAATTTTACCGTGTTTGCACCTACGAACGATGCCTTTGCCGCTTTGTTGACCACGGTTGGTCAGACCAGCCTTGACGATGTAACCGAGAGCGTACTGAGAGATGTGCTGGAGTATCACGTCATTGCATCACAGGCGATACTATCTACCCAACTTACTGCGGGTAACGTAACTACGGTGAACGGTGAAGCGATTGCAGTCACTACAGCGGGGGGCATCCGCCTGAATGGCAATACACAGGTAGTAACGGCCGATGTGCGTGCCACCAACGGTGTGGTACACATCATCGATCAGGTATTGGTGCCGCCCAGCATTGTTCCGATCGTTAACACCGTAGTTGAATATCCGTATTTCAACAAGAATTTCACCACGCTGATTGCCGCGGTACTGGCAGCCGATGATGATATTCTGGCGTTGCTGTTGAACAGTTCCAAGAAGACGCTGTTTGCGCCCACCAACGAGGCCTTCGCGGCTGCGGGCATTACTTCGCTACCGGCTGCTGCCGTTCTTAACGCGGTATTGCCCTACCACGTCATTGGCAGTGAGGTGCGCGCGGCAGGCTTACCAACCAATACCGCTCCGGCCAATTCTGAGGTGACTACGCTGGGCGGAAAAATCTATGTCAGCAACCGCGGTTCACAAGGTGTATTCATCAACGGCTCCACGCAAGTGACGCAAACCGATATCTTGGCGGACAACGGTGTGGTGCATGTCATCAATCGCACGTTGCTGCCTCCTTCGCAGACGATTGCCGCCATCGTACAGGCTCGCGCAGGTGCAGCCCAACCTCAATTTACCAAATTGCTTCAGGCGCTGAGCCGCACCGAAGCTGCCTCTCTGCTGGCAACTGCCAACAATGCCTCGGCCAACCTGACTGTATTTGCACCCACAGACGCGGCCTTTGAAGCTTCCGGCATCAACCTGGCAACCGTAGACGGAAACACATTGGTTGCGGTACTGCAAAAACACATTATCAGTGCCCCCACCACACCCACGGGTCGAGTATTTTCACGCGACCTTGTCACGGGTAACGTGGCCACTTTGAACGGTAACGTGGCGATCAATGCCACGGCACTTACTGTCACCAGCGGTGGCGTAACGGCCAACATTGTGACCAATCCGGCCGGACTCATCAACATCTTGGGAACGAATGGAGTGATACACACCATCGACAAAGTGTTGTTGCCTTGAGCATAGGTTGTTAAATGGTATATTGGATATGCCCGGGGCGCTTTTCCTCGGGCATATCTCTTTGAACATTAGGTTTTTTTGAGTTGTTTTAATTTTCCGTGATATGTTTGGCGTTCGCTACCGTTACGTATTCATCCTCCTATTGGGGGTCTACTCCTACCTGAATATCATTTTCACCGGTGGCGACCAACTTTTTGGGTTTACCCTGCCCACGGCTTTGTTTGTCGGCATCGTGGTCGTGCTCGTCTTGCTCGTATGGGAGGTAAACCACCTCATCCAAAAACAACTCGACTTCCTCTCTGGCGTTTTTCGGCAAAAAGTGCATCCGCTCATCATCCACTTTGGCCTCAGCCTAGTGGGCGTATGCGTGGTGGCCGTGCTGCCTGTTTTTCTGCTTCACGAGTTTTATGACGTAGGCAAGCCGCTCACCTGGCTGCCGATCAAGATCGCGCTGGGCTTCAGCTTCCGCGTCAACCTGTTTTTGCACTGCATCAATGCCATTGTGTTTTACATGAACAAATACAAAAGGGCCCAATTGCAGGCCGAGTTACTAAAAAAACAAAGCATCGAAGCGCGCTTTGATGCCCTCCGCAACCAAATCAATCCGCACTTTCTTTTCAACTCGTTTAACGTGCTCTCCACGCTGGTTTACAAAGATGCGGACACCGCGGCCCGGTTTATCGACCAACTGTCCAACGTGTATCGCTACTTACTCTACAACCAGGACCAAAAGCTGATTCGCCTGAAAGAGGAACTGGATTTTATCGAATCGTACCTCTACCTGTTGAAAATACGCTTTCAGGAAAACCTGCGCGTGATCAATGAAATTCCCGAAGAGAAAAAGGAGACCTACATCGCCCCGGCCACGCTGCAACTCCTCATCGAAAATGCCATCAAGCACAACGTGGTGTCGAAAAAAGATCCGCTGGAGATACGCCTGTTTGTGGAGAACGGAACACCCGATGTGAACAAACTGGTGGTCGAAAACAACTTGCAGCCCAAGGCCGTGAAAGAAGAAAGCTCGCGGCTGGGTCTTCGCAACATCCAGTCGCGCTACGAATTTTTGGCGGGCAAGGAAGCCGTGGAAGTGATCCGCGACACGCGCTTCACAGTCAAAATACCCCTGCTCACCATCCACCCCGAATGGCCGGAATAATGAAAGTGCTGATTGTGGAAGACGAGCAACTGGCAGCCGACCGGCTCGAGGAGATGATCCGTTCATACGATAGTTCGATTTCGGTGGCCGGCCCGTTGGATACCGTACAGGAAACTGTGCGGTACCTGACCCATCATACGGACGTGGACATGCTGTTTCTGGATATCCAACTGGCCGATGGCAAAAGTTTTGAGTTGTTCGAACAGATTTCCTGCGAAACGCCCATCGTGTTCACCACGGCTTACGATGCTTACTCGCTGAAAGCGTTCAAGTACAACAGCATCGACTATCTGTTAAAGCCCATCCGGTTTGACGACCTCCGCCAAGCCCTGGAAAAATTCAAACGCCTGAACGCTGCCGAACGGCCGGCTCCCCTCTCCAAGGAAGTCCTCCAGGAATTGTTTGCTTCTGCGCAGTCGCGTTACAAAAAACGCTTCCTCGTACGCCAGGGCAATAAGATTTTATATATTCCCGTGGAGGAGATCGCCTACCTGTTTGCCGATGGCAAGATCGCCTACCTTGTCACCCGCAACAACCACCGCCAATACATTGTTGACCACACGCTGGAAGAACTGGAAGAACTCCTGCTCGATCCTTCGCACTTCTTTCGCATCAGCCGCAAGCATATTGTGCATGTAGAAGCCATCAAAGAAGTGCAAACCCAGGCGCAGCGGCTGGAAGTGAAGATGGCCTTGCCCTGCGAGCCCCCGTTGTTTGTGAGCCGCGAAAAAATCAGCGAGTTTAAACGTTGGTTAAATCGCTAAGCATGTTTTTTCATACGCCCATCTTTTTGTTACTTGGTTTTTAATTTGACTATGCTTCGACTTTCATGGATGGTAGTGTTGCTTGCGTTCAGCAGCGGCATACTATTTTCTCAATCTCCAACGCCTGTGGTCTCTGAAGATTCGTTGCGCGCGCAGGTGCTGGCGTTGCAAAACGATGTTCAAACGATCCAGATCAACCTGGCTCTTTCGCAAAAAAAATTTCAACGGGGTATGGCCCTGGCCACCTTGGGCTACACCGTCACCATTGCCGGAGGGCTCATGCTCGGCCGCCAAAATGATCAGCTCGGGCAAGGGTTGCTTGTGGCGGGCGGCATCACGGGCATCACCGGTACCTTTATGTTGGTAGACTCATTCAAGTATCTCGGTCGCGCGTCCGGTCGAAAGAAGAAGTAGCTTAGTTGCGCGGGGGCACAAAATAGGGGTTCATCCTTTTGCTTTCCGAAAACTAACGCTGACCTTCGCGGCCATGAAAGTCGTCATTCTCTTTGCTTGTGGCCTGGCCTTTTTGGTAAGCTGCCAACGATCCTCACCCGTTGCTGATCCCGCCAGCCCTTTTCACGAAGGCGTGGCCTTGGGAAAAGTATCGCAGAAATTGGAAGAAGCGTCCGGCATCACCGCCAGCCTCGCCAACCCCGGCATGCTTTGGGTGCACAATGATAGTGGGAACAAAGCCGAGCTCTACCTCATCGATAGTACGGGCACCATTAAAATGACCTGCTCATTGGCCGGCATCCGTAACCGCGATTGGGAAGACATTGCGATGGGCAATGGCCCCGGGGCCGACTCGTTGGCCCATTATGTATACCTGGCGGACATTGGCGATAACCTGGGCCAGTATCCGCTCAAAATGATCTATCGCTTCAAAGAACCCGTATTTGACAGCTCCGAAAAAACCGTCACCGATATTGACACGCTTTTCATCCGCCTGGATGATGGCCCGCGCGATACCGAGGCTTTCATGGTTGATCCCATCCACCATGCCATGTATTTGTTGTCAAAACGCGAAGACTCTGTACACTTTTACAAGATCGACTACCCTTTTATCAGCGATACGCTCACCGCCCGCTTTCGCGTAAAGCTGCCCTTTATCATGATCACTGCGGCTGAAATTTCGCCCGATGGTACGGAAGTGGTGATCAAAGACTATGAGAACATCTACTACTGGAAACGCGAGGGTTTTGGTCCGATCAGCAAGCTGCTGCAAACACCTCCGCAAAAGGTTAGCTACGTGCCCGAAGCGCAGGGCGAAGCCATTTGCTTCTCGTTAGATGCCCAAGCCTTGTTTACGTTAAGCGAAACGACCAAGGAAAAGCAGGCAGCACTGATACGCTACCCGCGAAAGTAAATCGCTACGTGCCGGGCAGTTTGGTGCGCTCGTAAACTTCGGCCAGCGGAATCTGTAACTCCAACGTTGGCAGCGTCAACACGTCAGTTGGCGAGCGGTATTCTTCCAATTCCCAATGGCCGCGGTTGTTGAGCCGAAATACTTCAATGGTTACCAATTCGGAATCCACCAACACATACTCACGCAGGGTAGCAATGGTGCGGTACAACTTAAACTTGCCGCCCCGGTCATAGTCCTTGGTAGATTCAGAAAGTATCTCGATCACTACTGTGGGCAGGGTGGCCGTGTCGGCATCCTCGGGCGAAGAGACAATATCACCACAAATGATGGATATGTCCGGATAGGTGAAAAGGCCATTCTCCGGTAGGTGAATGCGCAGTTCGCTGCCATAGGGTTGACAAGGCTTACCTCTCAGACGACTAAAAAGCGCGGCAAAAAGATTGCTGAAGATGACATTGTGCCGCGCGCTGGCGCCCGCCATGGCAAATACTTCTCCTTGAAAAAACTCATGTTTTTCAACCGATGCCTTTTCAAACGCCAGGTACTCGGCCACCGAAAGCAAGCGCTTACCATATACGGCCACGGGCTCGCGCGCGATTGGGGGATGGAGTGAAGAAAGCATAAAGTAAAAATACAAATTTCTCCCGCGTTTGCCGCTGCTGTGCTTCGGCCTTTGGGCAACCTGTTTCTCTTTCTATCTTTCCCCCGAAACCCTTTTTCATGATCCGCCTTCTTTCCTTATTCGCCTTGTGCGGCCTGCTACTATCGGCCCACGCACAGAAGAAATCACCCGTCTCTTCTACGCCTGCTACAACCCCGGAGTGGACGCAGTTTCAGGCGCTGAAGTTTCGCAACATCGGCCCGGCCCGCGGGGGACGCTCCACAGCCGTAGCCGGCATCGCCTCGCAGCCGCACACCTTTTTCATGGGCGCCACGGGCGGGGGTGTCTGGCGCACGGATGACGGAGGCAATAGCTGGACCAACATCACCGATGGATTTATTGGCGTAGGCTCTATTGGCTCCATCAAAGTCGCGCCTTCCGATGCCAATGTCATTTATGTGGGAACTGGCTCCGCAGATCCGCGCGGCAACGTGTCCATCGGCAAAGGTTTGTATAAGTCGACCGATGGCGGCAAAACCTGGGCACTGATGGGCCTGGAAAAAGGAGGTCAGATCGCCACCGTGGATGTGCATCCACAAAACGCGGAGGTCGTCTTTGCCGCGGTGCTGGGCAATCCCTTCGGGCCCAACTCGGAACGGGGCGTGTACCGCAGCACCGATGGCGGCAAAACCTGGGAGCGCAAACTGTTTGTCAGCGACAAAACCGGTGCCATGGACGTGGTGATTGATCCCAGCAATCCACGCATCGTTTATGCCGCCTTCTGGCAAGTGCAGCGCAAACCGTGGACACTGATTGACGGTGGTCCCGAAGGAGGCGTGTACCGATCGGCCGATGGCGGAGAAACCTGGAAAAAACTGGAAGGCGGCCTGCCCACCGGCATCCTCGGCAAAATCAGCGTTGCGGTGTCGCCCGTCAAAAGCGAGCGTGTGTGGGTATTGCTTGAAACTCCGGACAACGAAAAAGGCGGCCTCTACCGAAGCGATGATGGCGGTACGAGCTTTCAGCGCATCAATGGCGACCGCGAACTTCGAACCCGCGCCTGGTACTACACCCATGTGTTTGCCGATCCGAAAGATGCCGAAACGGTGTACGTCAACAACGTGAGCTTTTGGAAGTCCACCAACGGGGGCGAGGCCTTTACGCGCATACGCGTACCCCATGGCGACTGCCATGATCTGTGGATCAACCCCCACAATACTGACATCATGATCCACTCCAACGATGGGGGCGCGTGCATTACGTACAATGGCGGCAAATCGTGGAGCACCCAACACAACCAGCCCACCGCAGAGCTCTACCGCGTAGCCGTGGACAACGCTTTCCCGTATCGTGTCTATGCCTGCCAGCAAGACAACTCGTCCATCTCCGTATCGAGCGCGGTGCGGGGCGGCTCGGCTTATCAGATGGATTGGCTACACGTGGGCGGTGGCGAGGCCGGCCATGTGGCGGTGAATCCGCAAAACCCCAACATCATATATGCGGGTGAATACACGGGCATCATCACACGCTATGACCGCGCAGCCGAACACATGCAATACGTGACGCACTATCCGCAAATGCACGATGGCCTTCCACTGTACAAAGTCAAATACCGCTATCAATGGAATGCGCCCATCCGGGTGTCGGCCCATGACCCCAACACCGTGTACCATTGCTCACAGTTTGTGCACCGCTCCAAAGACGGAGGCTTGAACTGGGAGGTCGTCAGCCCCGACCTGACCTCCAACACCAAAGAATACCAGGAGATACCGGGCGGCCCCGTGCAACACGACTACACTGGTGTTGAAAATTACACCACGGTGTTTGCCCTGGAGGAATCGCCCTCCGAACCCAATGTGCTGATGGCCGGCACCGATGACGGCTTTGTGCACATCACCCGCGATGGCGGCAAAACGTGGCAGAACATCACCCCGCCCGGGTTGCCCAAATGGGCTACCGTCAACAGCATCGACTTCTCCAAACACAAAAAAGGAAAAGTATACGTCACCGCTCACCACTACCGCCTCAACGACTTCAAGCCCTACGTTTTCAAAACGGAGGATTATGGCAAAACGTGGACGGTAATCACCGCGGGCCTCCCGGCCGATCATCCCACGCGCGTCACGCGCGAAGACCCGAACCGCGAAGGGTTACTTTACTGTGGCACCGAGTTTGGCCTGTTCGCCTCTATGGACGATGGTAAAAACTGGCATGTTTTTCAACTGAACCTGCCGCGTGTGCCCATCACGGATTTGCTCATCAAGGGCACAGACCTGGTCATGAGCACGCAGGGGCGCTCCTTTTGGATTTTGGATGACGTGACCCCGCTGCACGAATGGAAAGAAAATAAAAACGTGGTGTTGTTTGCTCCCCGCGTCAGCTACCGTACGCAGTTGGGCGGCTTCTGGGGACCGGGCGCACCTACGCCCGCACCGGATGGCACCGTCATCCATTTTTACCTGCCCTCCGCACCCGACACCGCCACACAGGTGACACTCACCATCGCCACGAATGGCACTTCCGCGAAAAAAGTGGTGAGCACCAAAGCTGATGAGGAAAAACAAATTGACAAGCTCACCGTGGCCAAAGGCCTGAACCGCTTTGTTTGGGACTTCCACTTCAACGATCCCGTGATTACGCCCGGCAGCTTCTTCTCCATGGCCAGCCTGCGTGGGCCGCGCGCCCCCAGCGGCACCTATACCGCCACCCTCACGGTTGGAAATCAATCATACACCCAAACCTTTGCAATTGCCAAAGACCCGCGGTGGAAGTGCAGCGACCAAGACTTGAAAGACGCCTACGAACTAACGGCTAAGGCCGTGGCCGAGTTGGACAAACTTCACCTCGGCATCCGCCAACTACGCGTCATCCGGGGCCAAAGCAAAACGCTGGCCGAAGCGGCCGAGAAGGCAGGCAAGGGAACCGCCCTCAAAGACATGGCCTCCGCCATCGCCAAAAAAATCGATGCCTTGGAAGAGGAGCTGATCCAAACGCGGCATAAAGCCGGCCAAGACCCGATCAACTATCCTCCGAAATTTGATGATCAGATCGCCTGGCTCATTGACGTAGTCAACGGACAGGATGCCAAGCCCACACAAGGCTGCTACGACTTGTACAGCGATCTGCAGAAGCAAAACGAAGCCTATCTGCAACAGGTGGCGGGCATCATCCAAACCGACTTGAAGAAGTTCAACGAAGAAGTGGGCAAACAAGGCGTGGGTGGGGTGATTATCGAGGCGGTGCGGTAGGCAGCGTTTTTTTATGCCTTGCCCCTTGCCAACTTCTGCGCCACGCTGTCGTAGTATTCCTGCGTGAGCTTTTCCGTCCAGGTGGTGGGCTGCGTGCCTCCGTAAAGGGCGAGGTACGTAACCGATTGCTCTTTGGTGGACGTGTGCCAGTGGTCGGTGTCTTTCGCGCACTTGATCACATCGCCTTTTTTTAGAACAACAGGTTCCTTTCCGCGCTCCTGGTAGTAGGCTTCGCCTTCCACAATGATCAATACCTGAGCCGTGGCATGTTTATGCCAGTCCAGGGTGGAGTTAGCCCGGAAGGTGGCCTTGGTGATGTTCAGGTCGAAGTCCGGCTCCGCCTGAAGTAGTGTGTGTAGCCAGGCTTCACCGATGTAATGCGTATTGGGCGCCTTGGTTCCCTCCACACCGTACGAAGAGATGGCATATGGCGGTTGTTGTGCGGTGGTGATCAGGGGTAGGAGGGCCGATAGGAGAAATAAAATCTTCTTCATGGGGATGTGCTTAGTTATAGCAAAAATGAGAATGCAGGGTAGATATATGATCAACTTGAAGTCATATCAAAAATAGGTGTGCCCTTAATCCGAAAAGGTCTTAGGGCATAAAAATCTATTGCGGAAAGGCGTCTTGACGAGGCCGCGCCTGAAGGCACTTCTTACCCGTTTTCGATTATTTTGCCTAGGCTATCGAAAGAGTTTTAGGTATTCATCATAAATGTACATGCGCTTGCGTTGAGCACCGGTTATCTCGCGTACGATGCCCTTGCTTTCCATCAACTCGATTAGGGTGTAAGCCGATGGCAGGGACAGGCCAGTGGCCGCACGCACTTTTTCGGCATTGGTAACTGGATGCTGGTATAACTGATACACTACCTTTTGTGCGTTGGAGGCGCGGCTGCCCAATTGCTGCAAGAGGCTGTCGGTTTTCTTTTGCAGTTGTAGTATTGCATCGAAGGTGGAAATGCTGTTTTTAGCTGTCTCGATCACACCGGTCAAAAAGAACAAAAACCAGTGGGTGATGTCATGTTTATCGCGCGTGCGCATCAGGTTGTCGTAATACAGAGTACGGTTGCGCTCAAAAAAATCAGATAAGTATAATACCGGTTTTTTCAGAATGCCTTTGTCGACCAGATACAACGGAATCATCAGGCGGCCCACGCGCCCGTTGCCATCCAGAAACGGATGGATAGTTTCAAACTGATAATGAATGAGGGCTATCTTCAGTAGCTCAGGGAGTTGAATAACTTCGCTGTGTGCGAAATTCTCCAGATCGCCCATTAACTCTTCGATAGAAGTATGCACAGGCGGAACAAAAACAGCGTCATTTATGGAAGCACCGCCAATCCAGTTTTGGCTAAGGCGAAACGCACCGGGCGTTTTCTTTTCGCCTCGCACGCCCTGCATCAACATGCGGTGCGTTTCACGTATCAAGCGCGATGAAAACGGCAAGGTGTGTAACTTCTCGATGGCAAAGTTTAGGGCCTTTACATAGTTCTGTACTTCTTCCCAATCATTTTGTTTTTCGGCTGGCACGTCATGGCGGTCAAACAGGGCTTCTTCCATGTTGGTTTGCGTGCCTTCTATCTTGCTGCTTTGGGTAGCCTCCTTAAGCACATGCATACTGATAAACAAATCAATATTAGGCACGTAATGCGAAAACATATCGAGTCGGCCCATCTCTCGATCGGCCTGACTCAACAAGGTGACCACCTCCGGGCTGTCGACCTGCCAAGGTTGTACCAGCAGTGTGGGTTGAAAGCTCCTGTAACTTCCTTGGTTGACATACTTGCCCGATTTAAACGATTTCATCGTTTTTGTCTCAATTTTCGCGTTCAAATTTAAATAAAGGTAGTGCTTATTTAAGAAAACGGATAAAAATTTAAATAAGCTCGGGTCCTATTTAAAAATCCGTAAAGTAAACTTGGCGGTCGCTTTAGTCAAATACCCTCCGAAATTCGATGACCAGATCGCCTGGCTCATTGACGTGGTCAATGGAAAGAATGCCAAGCCCACACAAGGGTGCTACGACTTGTACAACGACCTCCAAAAGCAGAATGAAGCCTATCTGCAACAAGTGGCAGGCATCATCCAAAGCGACCTGAAAAAATTCAACGAAGAAGTGGCCAGACAAGGCGTGGGCGGAGTGATTATCGAGGCGGTTCGGTAGGCAGGGCGCGTACGTTTTTTTAACGCTTGCCCCTTGCCAATTTCTGCGCCACACTGTCGTAGTATTCCTGCGTGAGTTTTTCCGTCCAGGTGGTGGGCTGCGTGCCTCCGTAAAGGGCCAGGTACGTAACAGATTGCTCTTTGGTGGACGTGTGCCAGTGGTCGGTTTCCCCCAGACATCGGCCCGCGATCAGAATGGGTTTGTCGTATTGTTGTTGGCCTCTTCCCTACCCCCGATTTCCAATCCTGAGCGGATAGAAGCACAAATCATGTCCCAGGGTTTTGCTTCTGCAAGTTCATGCACAAGACAATCATGGCCATGCCCCGCGAAGGATCTCCAACTGTTGAACCGGTTTCTCACAGGGGGATTCTTCGCGCGGCAATGCTTCAACCATAGAGGCATCAATGTTGTTGTGGAGCCGGTTTCCCGATCAGAATCGGCCCGCGCTCAGAATGGGTTGGTCGTATTGTTGTTGGCTTCTTCTCTACCTCCAATCTCCAATCCTGAGCGGGTAGAGGCACAAATTATATTCCGGGCTTTGCTTCCGCAAGTTCATGCACAAGACAATCATGGCTACGCCCCGCGAAGGATCCCCAACTGTTGAACCGGTTTCTCACAGGGAGATTCTTCGCGCTACAATGCTTCAACCATAAAGACATCAATGCTGTTGTGGAGCCGGTTTCCCCGAGAAATCGACCCGCGCTCAGAATGGGTTTGTACCTGGGTGAGTGGCGACAACAATTCTGTCTTACAAAAAAGGTACAGCGGTATTGGTCATGATTCCGGGTGTAATGAGCCCTTTTGATTTTGATGCTCGAGGAAGTAGGTGTGTAACGAGTGGTTTAAGTTATCTTGAATAAGCGCATAGCTAACGGGCAAAAAAATAAATGCCCAAATTACCACTACTCTTGTTTTGTGGAATCGACTAAGGTTTTTATCATCAACTTTATCTAACAGTGCTTGATTCAACGAAGAAACCATTATGGGCGCAAGAAAAAATAAAAACAGCGTGGACCATGCCGCTGCTCGAGGCGACAGGACTTTTCTAGAAGGGTTGATCGCATAAACTTCTCCGTGCAATCGATGCGGTAACGAAAAGGTGTGGTACACGTTATACATTGGAATCAAGTAGCTTAGTAGAACCATGGAGGGGTTCCGGTATTTTGGGATAGCCTCTGATTTTCGGAGAGGTGGAGAACTTTCAAAAACGTTGCCTTTGAGAGGCAGTAAGAACACTGATCCAATTACTGGCATTACTAAGCCCATCAATATAAAGACGTTAGGCGCTTCTGCCGCATGGGTTTTCTGGATCACAATCATGAACGCAGCGACTACTATCGATTGAACTACGTAGCCCGTTCCCAAACAGACAATAATCGCTTCCATTTGTCCCTTGACGCCTGCGATTAACCCCACCGCAACCAGCAACATGGCAACCACTATGATTCCGGTAATAATGGCACATAGCAACAGCACAGTTGGTGATGGAAACAGTCGCACGCACAGAAAGCTAATGACGGTAACTGCTGGAAACACAAACAGGAAGTAATGATTTTTTCTACGCAACACCAACCAGGCGGGCCATAGACCTCCCAACGTAGCGATTTGATGCCACGAGGCCGCATTCGCTATTGTCTCGAAAGTTAAGATCGGATGATCTTTTACAAATGAGTTAAATAAAATATTCCAAAATTGACTGGGTACGGTGATGCTCAATAGAAAAATCATGATCGCCCAAAATCGATAGGAACCTATATGGTCCGCCCATGTCCAATTGGCTTCTATTTCTTGTTTCACCATTTGTCTCTATCAACTAGTTTATAGTACATCATACCTTGAATGCGAACGACCAAAAACTCTTACTGACAGAATTTCATGGTGTTTCTGGCAATAATTTTTCAAACTGACTTATGTCCCCCGTCATCTCCCAATGCGCCAACGACATGGGTATGCAATCCACCGCGTTCAGCCGGTCAAAAAACTCTTTAACCACAAAGGGCTGTCGAGCGGCTTCTTTTTGGCGGGCAAACTCCGCCATCATGTTTTCAAGTAGATACTTGCCGGTAATGTAGCTGGTGCCGTAGCCAGGCTGACGCAAGTACAAGTGCTGTTCAAACAGCAGCAGCTCTTTCTCCGTCTTCATCCACCCGCGCGGGGTGTACTCCGAATGGATGTTGCCTGCCTCCTCCATGGTCATCTCGTTCGCGTGCGCATACAACGAGCCCAGCCCGCGGGCGGCCCGTTGTGCAATCATGATGTACACGATTTCCTTTACGCGTGGGGCTTCATCGTACAAGCCCGCTTGCATAAACATCTCTTCCACAGCCGTGGCCACACCTTCGTTGCGCGAATCAAAAATGTTGTACAACAATGGTTGGCGGATGGGGCTGGCATGGGGCTCCCTGTCCATGCGTGCCAACTCAAACCAATGATAAAAGTGGGAGTACAAGGGTCGCGGGTCATGGTGCATCGTGATCACAAAAAAGTTTTGCTTCTCGGGCGCCACAAACTGGCCCAGGTGGGCACGCAGGGCAGGCTCAAAGTAGTCCTTCACCGACACTATTTCATCTTTCTCCAAAAACGTCAACAGGCTTTGGGCGGAGCGTTCGGCCAGTGCCGCGAAGTCTTCGGGCGTGGTTGCCGGCTGGAGGGGTGGTAGATTTCGGTTGCGGTGTTCTTCGAGCTTCAACGCACTCCACGCGCGCGCCAACTCACGCTTCAGCAACATCACTTCGTCCTCCCACGTCAGCGGCACCAGGTGCACGTGTTGGAGATACCATGTGTAGTGGTCTTTGCCGATACCCGAGGGGCCCGTTTTGGTTACGGCCTCTTGCTCCAACCAGGTGGCAAAGTCATCGGTGGATTGAATGGCCTCCTCTATGGCTGCTACCAAATCCGCATGGGTGCGCACATCGGGCAGGGACAGCATTGAGGCGAGGTCTTTGCTTTGGCTTTTGATATCGCGGATGCCGGCTATCCACAAATCCTTGGCATTACCGGTGAGGTGCACTTTCGCTTTTTCATGGAGCGGAGGTATCACGCGCACTTGCGCCAGCAGTGACTGTTTTTCTTCGGCCTTGAGGGGAAACGCGTACTTCCACAGATCAATGATGGCGGCATGGCAGGGGCCCTCATGGGCGGGCACATCGCTGCGGTCCATCCACAGCGTTTTGTAAAAAGCCGGGTCTCGCTCCCACGGGCGCATGACACGGTGGTCAAAGTCCAGCCCGTTCATTTCGGCTTGCACGATGTGCCAGTCTACTTGCTGCGCGATGGGCCATCCGGTTGTGTCGATGGCCTGCAGCCGTTGCTGCCATTGTTGCAGCGCTTCGTGCTGCGCCTTCATAGCCGCGGGCGAGTAATCGGGCACGCCTTCGATCAGGGGCGGTCGCTGAAACATGCGCCATTCGGCAAAGAGCACAGTCAGGTCAGCGTGTGTTTTGCCAGCCGGCAGGGGTTGTTTGGCAGGCGGGGTACAGGCCATCAGCCCAAGCAGGCAGCAAAGTAACAAATGTGGTTTCACGGACAACGGGATCAAGTTACACGAAAGATAGCTGTTTCGGCTTGACTTGTTATTCCAACAAAGTAATGCACCTTCGTGTAATCTATTTTCGCCTCCCATTCGCATTAATTGTGCTTTAGTATAAGTCGACAAAACTGCTTTAGCTCGCTTAATGATAAATCGTTTTTACAATCATTTGTCCTCCAGCTGCAAATCTCAAATTTTTCCCTTCCTGTTAAATCTACAGCATGGTCAATAGTTGGCATATCAAGCAAATGTTCTCTTTTTACTTTCTTGCCATCATAGGTCGAAATTTTGGACCAATCCAGTTCCTCTCCCGTGTACGCATCTCTGCCATTTGAGCGCAAGACTGCTTGATAGATCATGAGTTGATACTGGCCTATTGTACAGTACTTTCCTTTCGCACGATCTCTCTTGACTTGCGCTTGAGCGCGTCTTTGCAACCACTTTCTGAATATCTCTTCTGACATTTTTGAATTCAAGAATTTTGGCAAAGAATACTTTACCCTCGCTGGGTTTTTCGAGGCTTGGGACATACGACTCTCTGATTGACTAAATTGGTTTTTTGATTTCATGTTCTTCTGATACAGTTGCTGGCTAACTATTTAAAATTTTTCTCTTTTGCGTTTCAAATTCTTCGTGGTTAATGGCACCTCCATCTAAGAGTTCCTTTAACTTCTTTAGCTCATCAGACGTGCTTGTTCCGCCTCCGTGACTTACAGCTCTTGAGATTGCAGATGCCAAAGCATCAGTGGTACCTCGTTGTGTGTTAGTGTGGATATGCGTTTTGCATATTTTTTTGATCTCATCGGCAGTTTTCTTTGAAAAGCCGCGAATCTCAATTTTTGAATTACCTGCTGACTTTATGACAATTGTTGCGCCAAACAGACCTTTATTCACATCAACGCCTAAAATGTTTTGAAAATGGTAAGTCTGTGTGTCAACTGATATTAAATACCAGTTTCGTCTTTTGTGCTCAATGACCTGATCATCAATTTGAATGATATCGGGAGTAAATGGATTCCAGTCACCCTCTAGTAAACGAAAGAAGTACTTGGCTTTGAATGTAATTTCATCATCTGCTTTCATAGTCATTTGTTTTTTGATTTAAAGTTTAAAGTATTTGAGGGCGGGTGCCAACCGCATTAAAACACAGAAGCCGCTTGGCAGGCGGCTTCTTTATTCAAGTATGATTTTATGTCTGTGCGGCAAATCATCATAGGTTGCCAAGTAGCGTTGTATTTTTTTTCGTTTATCGATGTATTGTTCCATATTATCAAAAAGAAATACCGAGGCCACTTGCACACGCTGGTAGCCCACAAGCAACGCCCACTCCCCAAAAGTCTTTTTGATGTCGTCCAAGCGTTGCGCCACGGTATAGGCAGCATTGCCAAGGTGCTGGAAATAGCCGAGAAAATCTGTGGAGTTAAGGTTCTTTCTGATGGCCGCTATCTCCTCCCTTTTCACGTATAGTTCTTTATTTGACCGATACCTTCTTGTAATGGCAATATCTGATCCCACGTCCGGGTCCAAATACACAATGCTTGGCTTTCTCAGCATTTTAACCTCATATGCCACCTGCTGGAAGTAAGCGTCCCGGCTTTTTTGTTCAAACCAAGTACCGTTCGAAAAGTTGACGAGTTTCACATTTACACGTGCAAAGTATTCTGTGATATCCGAGACCTGTGCTTTTGGGTTTGTAAACTTTTCTTGAAGGAACTCTGTCAATTTTTCATTTCGGCTGCCCAACTCATACGTGAGATACTTGGGATCAAGCTCTTTGGGCTGCGGTTGGGTGATCATCCCGACATAAAAAATCTCCTTTTGATCTGACAACGCTAAATGGGTCAACAAATCGAACTTGAATAAATCAAGCGCATTTCCAAAATACTTGTTGTTCATCGTGTCGTTGTTCTCCGGGTACCCAGGTTGGGGGCGGGTGCCAGTCCCCTGAAACTATAAATGCTTTCCGCGAAGCCGCTGGAAAGCATTTGAATACGAAGATAGCAGGGTAACCGCATTTACCAAAAAAGAATCCTGAATTTTTTTAAACAGACCCGTCAAAAAAAATGATGTGCGCTTATTTGCAATTGCCCCTTACTCCATGCGGCTGTCGTTTGCTCCATCCAGCCCACTTGTAGGCGCAGGGGTTTGCTTACGCCATAGCCGAGACCGGTATAGAAACGGTTGCGGTCAAACAGTTGCACGGAGCGCCCATCGCCTATGGCGGTCTGGCCGTTCACAAATATCTCGTTGTACAGCGCCAGATAGAGCGTGCCTTTTTCAATCACTTGCTTGTTGAGGGCCACATTCACAAACAGATTGTAGCGGATGCGTGTGCGCATGTCCTGATCGTCCACCCACCGTTGCTCAAAACGCCACCGGTGTGTCAGATAAAAACGGTTGCCCAGCTTTTGCGGAAACAGGGCCTCTTGGTAAAGGCGGCTTTCGTTCACCGACTCGCGGCTCTCGCCAAAATCACCGGTCTGGATGAAGGCATATCCTGCGGTAAACGTGATGTCATTGGAGGCGGGCCGGTACGTCACGCCCGTGCGAAGCAGCAACTGTTCCAGGTCGTTGGTGCCATTCCATGTGCGCAGTTGGTAGTCGCCTTGAATGCCCCATGGCGACTGCTGAAAGCGCTTTTGAAAAAAATACATATACCAGGCTCCCAACTGGTCGTCATCGGGCGGGCGTTGTGCATGGGCACACACGGCCAGTGCGGATAGCAGGCCCGCTAGTAAGCATGTCTTCATGAGTAAGGATAATGAGCCCTGCGTGCGGACGCTAAGATTCCACACGCAGGGCAATAACACTATTTATTTTTTGGCAACTACCGAAAACTTGGGCAGCGAGGTGATCGTCTCCTCCAAAAATTCCACTTTGCCCGAGTCGATGTCATACACGGCCCCCACAATCAGCACCTCGCCTTTTTGAAAACGCTTGCTCAACACGGGCTCCAGTTCGCGCAGCTCGTTTACTTGTTGCAGCACATTTTCGCGGATGGCAAACGCCAAGCGGTCCTTCGGGTTGATGTTCTTTCCGAACGACTTCACGGCTGCCGGTTTGATGGCGTTGATCAATGTGACTACGTGGCCGGGCGGGTTGTCGGGCAACTTAATAGCCGCATCCACTGCTCCGCACGACTCATGGCCCAGCACTACGATGAGTTTGGTTTTGAGTACTTCCGTAGAGTACTCGATCGTTCCGTAGGACGCCTCAGCCATAACTTGACCGGCTGTGCGCACGATGAACAGGTCGCCCACGCCCTGATCAAATATGATTTCGTTGGGCACGCGGCTGTCGGAGCAACCCACAATGGTGGCGAACGGCTTTTGTCCGTTGCCGGCATCTTTCAAAAAGTCGCTTGACTGGCGAGGGCGGATACTCTTTTCTTCAAAAAACCGCTTGTTGCCGAGCGCCAATTTGCGCAGCGCATAGTAGGGATCCAGGTTGGCCGTGTCGCGGTTGGCGAAATAATCGCCCTCTTTAATTTTGAGAAGCTGATTCACTTTTTGGCTTTGCTGTGCCCATGCGGGCGTTATGGCGCAAAGCAGTACGAGAGCAAGAACGGTACGATTCATAAATTGGGTTTTGGGAAAAAACAAGAACCGTCTTAAAAGGTTGGCGGCCGATATGCCGCACTAAAACTTTTTTTCGGTTGAGGGCTTTTGATTAGATTTGAATTAATTGTGACGTCTGCTCATCTTACTGACTTGCCTATGGCCAACATAAAAATCATCGTGAACAACAACGGTTCGTTAAAAGTAGAAGGCGACCTGGAGCTGGTGGATGGCAGCGGAAAAAGCTATGGGCTCAACGGCCGCACGGTTACTTCCCTGTGCCGGTGCGGGCACTCTGCCAACAAGCCCTTTTGCGATGGCTCGCACAAGCAAGGGTTTGCCCACGAAGCCATCGCGTTTGAGTTGCCTCCCAAAAAAGCGTAAGCCAACTACGGCTATCCGGTTTGTCGGGCGTTGGCGCGGTTCAGTGCCATCGAAGCCAGCACGCACAATGACAGCGTGAGGATGATAAACGCCAACGAAATTTCAATGGGTATTTTGTAGATGTCGGCAATGCACATTTTGATGCCTACAAACACCAAGATTGCCGCCAGGCCATACTTCAAATATGTGAAGTAGTTGTGCATGCCCGCCAGCGCAAAATAAAGCGAGCGCAAACCCAAGATGGCAAACACGTTGGAGGTGTAAACGATAAACGCGTCATCCGAAATGGCCAAGATGGCGGGGATGCTGTCTACGGCAAAAATCAAATCGGTTGCTTCCACCACAATGACCACCAAAAAAAGCGGAGTGGCCCACCACAGGCCATCCCGTTTCACAAAAAACCGGTCGCCTTCAAAGGTGGGCGTAATGCGCATCATTCTTCGCATGGTTTTCACGACCACATTTTTTTCAAAATCGGCTTCCCCTTCTTTTTGGAAAACAATGCGAATGCCCGTGTAGATCAAAAACGCCCCAAACACATAGATTAACCAGTGAAACGAATGGATCAATTCCACACCTGCCAGGATAAAACACACACGCATTACCAACGCACCCAAAATACCCCAAAACAAAACCTTGTGCTGATACTGAGGCGGCACCTGAAAATAAGAGAAGATCAAAATGATCACGAAGATGTTGTCCACACTCAACGACTTTTCGATCAAGTAGCCGGTGAAAAACTCAAACGCCTTTCGTTCGCCAAACCAGTAGTAGACGAACACGTTGAACACAAAGGCAAGCATGACCCAGGCAGTGGTCCACAACAATGCTTCCTTGACCGTGACCGTTTTGGACTGGCGGTGAAATACCCCCAGATCAAGCGCCAACATAGCAACCACAAAGGCGTTAAAGCCCATCCACAAATAAGTCGTTTCCATACTTGGCTTTTAATCGCGAAGGGAAATCGAGTGACTATCGGCCTGAAAGAGGCGGATGGACTGCAACTGGTATTTGTCGCGCAACTGCCGCGCGCGCTCCAGGGCCGCCTGTATGTTGCTGTGCACGGAATGATTGCGCGGAGTGGGCCGCTGGGGCGATGCCGGCAAAATAGCTATGTAGGGGTCCGGTTTGGGGTTTTCTTCGATGACGATCCAGTTCATGGGGTTATGATTCGTTAAGCCTTTTGGAAAAAACACTGATTGGAGGCCCGGAAGCGGCCATCCGAAAGAAATCGTGTGTTTGGCTTAAATGACCAGTGCCCGGTGGCGAAGAAACAACAGGCTTTGGGGGTGTTCAGCTCTAACTGCTGGCTGTTGGACATGAGCCACGGCAAAGGGCCGCTGGTGAGGCACACCAAGGCTCACAAAGGGCACCGAGAGGGGGAGAGAGGCCTTTCGAACCGAAACCGGAGACGCGACACAGGCGGTCTCCAATTGCGTTTCTACCTCGGTTGACGAAGACGCGGAAACGGGCAGCATCGCAAGCAGCGCGCCCAGCAGAATAGCCTTAATCTTCGTTGAGAGCAACATTAACCCTTGTGATAGTTTTGCTATCAACGCGGCCGCGGCCAGTTTTGTTTCGTGCGGGGCAGCGGTTTAGTTGCTTTTCTTCTCGTCAAAGTCGCCCCGCAACTGCCGGAAGCGCTTGCGGGCCTCGGCCGCATAAACGCTGCCGGGAAATTTGTCCAGAAACTCGCGGTACACCTCCATGGCTTTGGGCTTGTCGCCAAGCTGTTCCTCATACACCTGGCCCAATCGGAAATAGGCATCGTCCGTCAGTACATCGTCCGGAAATTCATCCACAATTTTTTGGTACAACTCGGCCGACTGTTGGTACTGCCCTTGCTGCTGGCGGAGGTTGGCTTCCAACCAATACACGTCATCGGTAATGGCGCGGTTCTGATAACCCGGTGGCAGTGTTACCCACACATACTCTCCCGTGGCTTCCAACAGGGTTTGTTTGTCGATGAACTCATACAAGAAAGCTTCGGCTTGTTTCATCAGCACTTTTCCCGACTTAAAATAGTCCAGCTCCTTTACCGCCAGGGCCATTTCGTTTTGATACAGCAGCAGTTCGATGCGGGCATATTGCCTGAGCGAAAAACCGAGCGTGTCATAAATCGTGTTTTCCTTTATCCGCAAGGCCAAGTCCATGGCGTCATTGGCAATCTCGCGCGTGGTGGCCTGCTTCAAAATGTCCAGATGTTCCAGGGCCAGTTTGAAATCCCCTTTGTAGTAGGAAAGCTGGGCGTTGCGCAGTTTTGCTTCATAGCCCAGCACGGTTTCGCGTTGCTGTTTTTCAACTTGTGCAAAAAGCAAGGTTGCTTCCCACGGTTCATTTTTGAGGATGTAGATATTGCCCAGATCAAGCTTTGCTTTTGCTTTGGTAAAGGGGGCTACGCGGGGGTTGCTGATCAGTGTCTGCAACCGGGCAATGGCGGTGTCACGCGCTTGCAAGTATTGTGCATACAGTTTGGCTTCGTCTATTTGAGCCTCGTGCGTAAACGGGTTGTCCGGAAAGCGCTGGATGTAGTCTTGGTAGTCCGCCAGCAACATCCGCAGGGAATCTTGTTGAACCGGATACGTTTTCTTCAACTTGGCCTCGCGGGCACGTATCAAACCCAGACGCGCCTCTTGATCCAGTTCGGTGCGGGCATATTCTTTGGAGACAAATAGAAAAGCCCGCTCAGCGTTTTCATAGTCTTTGTTGTTCAGCGCCACCTGGGCTATCTCCAGGGTTTTTGGCCGCGGCCGTTTGAACCGTTTGTCATACGCCCTTGCCTGGATAAACGCCCCATAAAAGTTTTTTTGCTGCAGGTTCGTCCAGATCAGCAAATCGGCATACACCTCTACGTTGGGGGTTTGCTGCACCCGGTCTACCAGCAGGCGTTCCAAACTCTCCAGCTCCTCGGGCTTGGTCAACAATACCTGAAGCAGGTTTTTGACGTAGTTGGTGTTGTTGGGCGCCTGGGTCACATAGCGGAGGTACTCTTCCACCATTTCATCGCGCTTGTTCTGGAGCCGATGCAGGTTGGCCATCTCCAAGATAAAGGCATTGGGGTTGTTGGTGGCCTCGCGGGCAAAAGTCAGCGAAGCCACTGCATAATCCGGCAAGTTTTGGGCAGCAAAATAATCGGCCAGGCTTTTGAGACGATAAGCCTCCTGTCCCTGGGCACGGATCAGCTCTTTGAAATATTTGTCGGCCTTGGCCACATTGCCAGAGCGCAGGTATACAATGCCCATATCGGCCTTCACGGAAATGCGGTCGTCTCGTCTTCCCATGCGCTCCACCAACTCTTCTGCCTGTTTGTACTGGCCCGTTTCTAACAACACGGTTAAGTAGTTGGTATAAATAGCGGGTAGCTGCTCGGGTCTCTTTGCTAGCTCTTGGTAGGCCCTGCGGGCATTTTCTTTGTCGCCTTTGTTGTAGTACTCATGGGCAATCTGTACGTCCATAGCGCCTTGCGCGCGCGCGACACTGGTCGTCATTGTTGTGTACAATAACCCAACTGTATTTAATATTATATATATATATTTATTTATGTAATTATAATTAGTCATGTGGATATGTGGATAGCATCGGATAAGACCTGTAATGTTAACGGTTTTGGGATGATAAAGGTGCTGTAGAAGGCGTGTGTTTTAGCGTATTGATGCTTTTACGGTGTTGTCCACAAATTTTGTGAATTTGTGCGTGATGTTGTGCGCATGTGGATTGGGTTCTTTGGTTGGTGACAAAAAGTGGTTGTATGGTGGTTTGCGAGGGGTAAGTGGCAGACCGGAGTGTTTGGTGTCGTTGGCAGGGAGGTTGTCAACAAGAGAGGGAGCATTTAGAAGGTTATCAACAATGGGCCTACCTCCCAGTTTGCCCTGAGGGGTATGGTGTGCTTGCCCTCGGTGTTTGTATAGAAGTAGACGTGTTCCGGTGGGATATTGAGTTGTATGTTGCCAGGGTCCCATCGGTTGTTGTTGTTGTCGTCAATGATGACCCGTATTTTATATTCTTTGGGTTCCAGGTGGGTGAAGGTGTATTTGGTGGGGTTTTTCGTTTGGGCGCTTATCGCCCCGTCAGGGGCTAGCAGTTGCAAGAGATAGTTTGGGGAGGGGGTTTTGATTTCGATCGAGAGGGTTGCTAGTTCATCAACACGTTTGATGTCGATGGCCGTGCTTTTGGACTTGCTGCTGTCAGCCTCGTTGGAGATAAAGGCGCCCTTACCGGTATAGAGTTGGTAACGGTGGTTGCTGTCAATGGGTATCGAGAACTTGGCGGTGATCATTTTGCGGAGTGTATCAATGCGCTTGATCTCCGCGGGGCGCGTGGTGGCAGAGTCGAGACGGACGTAGATGCTGTCAAGGGTCAGTGCGTGCAAAGGCTTGCTATGCTGAAAGGTCACGATGTATTCTTTTTGGCGGTGTAGCAGAGTAGCGTTGCGCGTTGTTAACTTGAAGTCTTCCTTGATAAATTTGGCGGTGGACGTCTTGACGAATATGGTTGTGTCCATAAGCTGATCGATGCTGTCTTGGGCTGTCAAGCGTACAGTGATAGAGTCGGGCGTGGACAGGCGGTGGTATATATCCAGCTCTGCTTGATTGTCCGTAAAGTTATAGGTGATGGGGTGGGTGGATGAGGCGTGGATGCTGTCGAGTGGTTTGTTGAGCCGGATGCGCGATTTGCCCTCGGAGTTTCGGATGGTGGTTACCCGCGGTACCCGGGTGTCCACCTGAAATAGCTGTAGGGGGTACGTTTGTTTGGTTGTGGCGGTGTCTAGCTGAATGGGTTCGGTCAGAAACCCGAACCGCTCGCTGCGGCTGTCTACTTTCAGGTTTTTGTTTTTGTCTTGAAAGGCGTAAAGGCGGTATGTTCCGTTTTTGAGATTGTTGATTCGGTATTCGCCTGCTTTGTTGGATTTAGTGAAATAAACAGGCGCGTGTTTGAAGATATTGAACGTATCCGAATGGTAGATGGCAATGGTGATGTTGTCGGGTATTTTTTCGGTCAGCGCTTCGCGAAGCGTGCCCCGGATAAAAAGGGAGTCGATCGTGGGCCCTGTGCTAAACGCGAGCTGTAGGTTTTCGGGTTTGTTACGTTCGGTGATGTCTTGAACGCCCTCGCGAAAGTTGATGTTGTAGGTGGTGTTGGGGGCGAGGGGCTGCTCCGGAATGATCACGAGCTCGTTGCGTTTGGCCAGGTATTTTGTTTTTTTGCCTACTGCGGGGGTGATGATGATTTCCTCGTTTGGGTTGTTGAGTTGAATGTACTCATCAAATTCGAATCGCCATTCCGACCCTGCGAAGTTTTTGCCGTTGTCGGCCGGTCTGCTGTCGATTAGTTTGGGCGGCTCTTTGTCCTGCGGGCCGCCCGTTGGTGTTGTTTGGCTGGCGCAGGCCATAAAGAAGGTGGCCGCTAAAAAGAGTAATGCATTACGCATGGGTCGCAATATAAATGAGGCTCGAGTATTCGCCCGAGCGGGTTGCCTTTTGGTTGGATTGCCAGCCGGTGTGGCAGGCTCGCAACAATCGGACCGCTTTCGAACGGGTGGGACTCCGGTATCCTTCACTGAGCAATGACACGTAGTAGGCGTCCCACTTCATCGGGCATACCTCCACCAGCCGAAAACCGTGCACGGTGAGTAGTTGTTGCATCGCGGTTTGGTGAAAGTGCCACAAGTGGCGTGGCACATCGTAGGCCGCCCAGTGTTGTTGGTACTGGTTCGCATCGTGGGCGCGGTGGTTGGGTACCGCAATGAAGAGGGTACCGGTGTCAGCAAGATGCGTTTTCAGTTGCTGTAGGGTGCCCGGCAGGTCATGAACGTGTTCCAACACATGCCATAGTGTGATTACCTGATAGGGGTGGCTGGGTATAGTGGACCAATTTGCATGGATCGGTTGATCCGTTTCGATTGAGGCCCGCTGCCGGGCCGGAGGGGAAGGTTCAATGGCATCTCCGGTCCATCCCTTTTTTTTCATGTGGGCAAAGAATTGCCCCGTGCCGCATCCGTAGTCGAGGATTCGCCCAGCGCGTTGGTAGCGTTCGATCAGTCGTTGTTTTGTTTCAAGGTTGAGGGAGCGGACTTTTTGATAGGCTTTGTCAAACCAGGTGGTCGATGCGGAGGTGTGCGAGATGTATTGGTCCGATTCGTAGTATCGGCCAATGTCCGTGGCGGTCGGGCGGGGGGTGGTGATGATCAGCTCACAGCCCGTGCATTTGACCAACGCGAATGTCTCGCCCGTGGTGGTGTGGTCTTGTGCGGTCAGGTGAGGGATGAAGCGATGAGAGGAGCAGACCGGACAGGTCGCAACGGATTCGAGCGTCATTACTTGCCAAGGTACACAGTTAATACGGATACGTCAGCCGGTGACACACCGCTGATGCGCGATACTTGCCCGATTGTTTCGGGGCGGATTTTTTTAAGTTTCTCGCGCGCCTCCGAAGAGAGCGCCTTTACGCGGTCATAGTCGAAGTCGGGTTTGATTTTGTATTGGTCCAGACTCTCGATCTTCTCTGCCATTTTCTGCTCGCGGTCAATGTAGCTTTCGTATTTCGCGTTGATCTCCACTTGTTCCTGTACTTCGGTGGAATAGCGGCTGAGGCACTGCGCGATGTCCGGGGATACTTTGGCCAAGTCGCGTACCCCAAGTTGCGGTCGTTTGAGCAACGAACTCGCGGTCACTTTCTCGCGCAACATGGATGTGCCCTGTTCTTCCAGAATGGCGTTGGCGAGTTCCGGCTCTACCTTCAGTTGGTTTAGTTGGTTGGTCAAAGCGGCAATATCAGCCTTTTTGTCAAGCATGTGTTGCATGCGTTGATCGGTTGCGAGCCCGATGCCGTGTCCCGTTTCTGTCAGCCGGAGGTCGGCATTGTCCTGGCGCAGCAATATCCTGTATTCGGCCCGCGAGGTGAACATGCGATACGGCTCTTGCGTGCCCTTATTGACCAAGTCATCGATCAGTACCCCAATGTATGCCTCGGAGCGTTTGAGCACTAGCGGTTCCTGGTCGTTTATCTTGCGGTGGGCGTTGATGCCGGCCATCAATCCTTGACAGGCGGCCTCCTCATAGCCAGTGGTACCGTTGATTTGACCTGCAAAGTACAGATTATCAATAAGTTGTGTCTCTAAAGAAAGCCTGAGCTGTGTAGGCGGGAAGTAGTCATACTCAATGGCGTAGCCGGGACGGAACATTCGCGCGTGCTCAAATCCGGGTATCCGCTGCAGTGCTTCGTACTGGACATCTTCGGGCAAGGACGTAGAGAAACCGTTCACGTATATCTCAACAGTGTTCCATCCTTCGGGCTCCACAAATATTTGATGACGATCGCGTTCGGCAAAGCGGTTGATCTTGTCTTCGATGGACGGGCAATAGCGGGGGCCGAGGCCTTTGATTCGCCCCTGGAACATGGGTGAGCGGTCGAAGCCCTTTTCGAGCGACTTGTGGACGGATTCGTTCGTATAGGTGATCCAGCAACTGAGTTGCTTGGTGGCTGGCTGGCTTTCTGGTGAATAGGAAAACTTGCCTGGGTTTTCGTCTCCTTTTTGTTCCTCCATTTTGGAGTAGTCGAGGCTGCGGCCGTCCACACGCGGTGGGGTGCCCGTTTTCATGCGGCCTGCTTCAAAGCCCAGCTCCATCAATTGTTCGGTGATGCCCGTGGCCGCCTTCTCGCCTGTGCGGCCGCCACCAAAGCTTTTTTCGCCAATATGGATTTTGCCGTTCAGAAAGGTGCCGTTCGTCAGCACTACGGCTTTTGCTTTTATCTCAAGGCCCAGGGCAGTACGCACGCCCACTACCCTGTTGCCTTTTACCACCAATCCGGACACCATCTCCTGCCAGAAGTCGACATTGGGTGTTCGTTCCAGCGCAATACGCCATTCCTCGGCAAAGCGCATGCGGTCGTTTTGCGTGCGGGGGCTCCACATGGCCGGACCCTTGGAGAGGTTGAGCATGCGGAATTGCAAGGTCGATTTGTCTGACACAAGGCCGGAATATCCCCCCAGGGCGTCTATTTCGCGCACGATCTGACCTTTGGCCACACCGCCCATGGCGGGGTTGCACGACATCTGCGCGATGGTGCCCATGTTCATGGTCACCAGTAGGACACGCGAGCCCATGTTGGCCGCTGCCGCTGCCGCTTCACAGCCGGCATGCCCCGCCCCTACCACTATCACATCGTACTCGGGAAACATCGTGTTTGGATGTTCCACGTGGAACATTACCCTTTCGAAAACGGGCCGACCGGAGAAATCTATTCCAGTCTGGCCCCTAAAAAAGAGCCATGTTCCACGTGGAACCTAGTTTTGCCACAAAGATAGGCAGTGGTCTTCTTTTTTGCGCATGGCGGCCTTTTCCGCCTTGGTCTTGTCGCGGTAGCCGCACAAATGAAGTAGGCCATGGGCGACTACCCGTCTCAGTTCGTCTTCAAACGGGACATTTAGTGTTTTGGCATTGTCGCGAACGCGGTCAACGCTTATGTAGACCTCCCCCACCAGATTCTTAGAGCCCTTGGCATAGTCAAAAGTGACAATGTCGGTATACGTGTCGTGGTGTAGAAATCGCTGGTTGATGGCCAGCAAATAGTCATCCGTGCAGAAGATGTAGGCTATTTCTTCCGGTGTTTTCCGCTCCCGCTTGGCCACCTGCATCAGCCATTCCGCAGTCTTTCTAGGCTTAGGGATCGAAAAATCAACGCCATCGCTGAAAAAGCGAAAAGCGGGCATCAGTTATTGATGTAGAAACTCAATTCCACCACGCGCCCTTTCTCAGTAAAATGGACTTCATCCGAAAGGTGCTTCATCAGAAAAATCCCACGCCCACCCGGTTTCTCCAGGTTCTCGGGTGCCGTAGGGTCCGGCAGGTTATGGTAGTCAAACCCGTGTCCTTCGTCCTCCACACGGAATTTGATCAGCCCATCGTTTTCCGACAGGGTCAGCGAAAGCGAAACGTTCTTGGAGGAATTGCCAGCATTGCCATGTTTGATGGCATTGTTCACCGCCTCGGTCACGGCAATCATGATGTTGCCATAAATGTCATCATTGAGGTGGAACTTGTCCTTCGCGTTGTCGATGAAGCTCTCAATCATGCGGATGTTCTCCGAGAGCGAAGGGATTTCAATACGGATATTGTTCATGCGGCAGCCAACCGGTTATTCGTTTCCGATGCGTTCAAAATACTTGTTCACCTCTTTCTTGTAATACGGATACAACTTGGGAGGCATGGTTTTCAGCAATTCTACTTCTTTTTCCTTTAACCGTAAATACTCCTGAAACGCCCGCGGTAGCTCTTTGTCGTAGTCCTTGGCCGTCTCCCCTTTTCGTTCATTGTCCATGTCTTGCTCGCGCATGGATTTCTCCGCCTCCAGCAGCCGTGTCATGATTTCCTGTTGCCTGCGGAGTGTCTGCTCCGTCAGTTGCTTGTTAACCAAGTCCATTTCGGTTTGTTCCATCTTGCCGGGAAGATCGCCCGGCAACTTGCCGCCCTGTTCTTTCAACTGTTGCTCCATCTCCTGCAGAGCCCTGCGTATGCGCTCTTGTTCAGCCGCCATGCGCGCCAGTTCCTCCGAAAGTTCGCGCCCTGCCTTGCCGCCATTTTTCAATTGTTCCATCTGCTGGTTCAACTGCATCTGCAACTGGCTCAGGTTGGGCTGCTTTCCCTTTTGCTTTTTTCCTTTGCCCGGCTTGGCGTTGGCCATCATGTTCATCATCATGTCGAAATGGTCGTTGAGCATCAGCGCCAGGTTGTTGATGCTGGTCATGGCAAACTGCATCTCGGTGGAGGCGTTGTTCCGTCTTCGCTCTTTGATTTGTTCCACGGACTTGTCGATATGTTCGTTTAGCGCGCCCACTTCTTTGGTGACCACACTGCCCATAAACGGATCGCGCTTGGCGAGTGCTAACAAACTGTCTTCCAGCACTTTAGCGTCATCTTTGATCTTCAATTGCTGCTGCGAGAGCCCCACATATTTGGGGTCTGATTGCTGCACGCCCGCAAAATCCTTCATCAGGGCCTCCTGGTCAAACGAGAGTTTTATGAGGCCATGAAGGATCTGCCGCAGCGACTCCATGTTCTCGGTATTCATCTCCATCTCCATGCTGTTTTGCATGGCATTGAGCTGTTGCTGCATCTGTTCCATTTTTTGAATGGACTTTTGCTGCTGCTCCCGGGCCTTGGCAGGTTTGTTTTCCTCCAGATTTTGTTGGCTCTTTTCCTGTGCGTCCTCTACTGCCTGTTTCTCCTGCTCGTCAATGGTAGGCGGCTGTTCGCCCAATTCCTGCCCCATCTTTTCCAGCGCGTTGAGTTGTTCTTGAAATGCGTCAAACTCATTTTTCAACCGTTCCTGCTCTTGGGCCAATTCCTGCGCGGTAGGCTTTTCTTCGGATGCGTCTTTTCCGTCACCGGGGGCATCCTTGTTTTTGTTGGGGGGACTGTCAGCTTTTTCGGGGGCTGATTTGTCTTCATTGTTTTTTGAAGACTTGTCGCCCGCCAACTCGTTTGTTTTTTCCAATAACTCCTTTTGTGCCTCGGTTTGCTTTTGCAGCGACTGGATGGCCTCGTCCAGTTTGTGGTCGTATTGCAATTGTTTGAACAACTCCAACGTACGCTCCAATTCCTTTTCCAGGTTGATCTCCTTGCGGTTCATCTTGTCGAGCATCTTTTGAAGCTGCGCGGGATCGTTGTTTTCCTGGAGCAGTTTTTCCATTTCCTCGAAAAGCTTCTTGGTCTCTTCGTCCAGGAGTTGGTCCATAAGTTCTTGTATCTTTTGCGATTTCTCGCGTATCCGCTCATTCTCTTCTTGAAACGAAGCGCGCTTCTCCTTCAGGGTTTTGTTTTCTTTTTGGAGTTCGGCAATGCTTTCCTGGAGCTTTTCTCGCTGGCGGATCAATTCCTCCAACATCTTTTTGTCTTGCCAGGTCAGGCTTTGCTTGCCCTTGAGTTTTTGCTGCGCCTCCTCCATGGCGTCTTGCAGTTGCCGCGCGCGCTGCAGGCTTTGGTCTATTTTGTTTTCGGTTTGATTTTGCGCACGCACGATATCCGCCCGCAAGGCTTCTTCGCTCGGAATGCTGAGCACATAACTGGCCGTGCGGGCCGACTTGCGGCCGTTTACGCCATCATTGTCCCATACCTGCACGTAATAACTTACCTGATCGCCCGGGGCCAAGCGCAGCGAGTCCAGGCGCCATTCATAAAAGAAGTTTTGCTGGGCCGCTTTTTGAATGCCAATGGAAATCGGCCGCCCTGCTTTGGTTTGACCCTTGCGCACCACTTCATAATGTATTTGCAGGGCCGTGAGCCCGTGGTCGTCTGAGGCATTGCCCGCCAAATACAGCGTTTTGAACAAAACCGAATCGCGCAGGTGTTGCAAGCTGATTTGCGGGTGTTGGTCTTTGATCACCGCGATGGGGTAGGTAATGCGGTCTTTGTTTTGGCTGTCGTTGTTTTCCAAATGGAGTGTGTACGTGTCGGGGTTTCGAAATTCTTTCCCAAACTCAAACGACTGCACATCCGGCCGCTGAAGGGGCGTAAGTTGGCCGGGCGAAGAAGCAAACTCGATCTGTGCGCGCTCGGCATACGCAGTGCTGATCTTCCAATTGATTACGGTACCCTCGGGCACTTCCAGATTGCCCGCGTTGCTGACGGTCGTATTCTTCTGATTGAGGTATCGCGGAAACGTCAGCGTGATGTTTTGACGCAGCAACTCGGGCCGGTTGATCAGTTGAAGGGTGTAGGGCGCAGAAAAAAATCCAGATCCCTCCAGTTGAAAGGTCATTTCGGTCTGAACTTTTTCAAACGTATGGCGGAACACGCCCGCTTCCACGGTTTCCATTTTCCACCGTTGGTTGTCGCGCACGATGTACACCGCCTCGGGCCATGCGCTACCCTCCGTGCTGACGGACAGGGTGAAATCCTCCTGATAGTACGCGCGCAACGCCTCATTCTGGATCACAAATTGAAACGGTGCCTGTGGCGAGAATTGCTGATTAAACTGTACGATCCGCTGGGTACTGTCGGTAATAATTTGCTGATTAACGAGGAGCAGGACCAACAGCAGCACGAACGGCCACGTGAGCATACGAAGGTAGCGAACATTGCCGCGCAAGTCTACGGCCTGTTCAAACGGAACGTGTTGAAATTGCTGTGCCTTTTGGGCGATGCCGGCCTGTGCCAAAAGGGTTGCTTCGCTCCGTGACGACAACTGGAGCACGTTCAGCAGGCGGTCACCAATGGAAGTAAAATGTTGACCAATCACCCGCGCACTTTGTTGTTCGTCCATGCCCCGGTTGGCCAGCCAGAAGGCCAACGGTTCGCGCAAAAAGCGCAACACACAAAACGCGGCCACCAAAAAAAACGAAGAAAACAACACCATGCGCGCCCCCGAGCTCAGCCAAAGCAAATGCTCCGCCAAGGCGGCCAGCAAAAAGTATAGCAAAAGGATGGTAAGCGAGAGCAGCGCCCCGCGAATGGACAAGTTGAGGTAATACTTCCGTTTAAAGGAAGCGATATTATCCCGTACCGATTGAATGCCCTTGTCCATGACGTGTGTCCTCCCCGCTTCTACTCATTAACGGCCGAATGGAAGGGATGGTTTTGTACAGCAAGGTAACGATGAACGGACGGTTTTTCAAAAGACAGTTCACCGGGTTGGCTCGTGCCCTCCCACTTCATACGCCCAGTCCAATTCATTCTCGAAATACTCCATGACGTGTTGCTTTAGGAGCTTTTCCTGTTCCAGCAAATCGAAATGCGGCAGCTTTTTGATCAGCTTCCAGTGGGGCCACCCTTCTTGATCCAAGCCCTCCAGTTCATAATACCCCGAAAAACTCAGCACTTTGCAAATGGCAATGTGCATCAAGTCTTGTTTTTCTTCTTTGGAAAATTGCGCAAATCCCCGGCCCAATTCCTGCACCCCGATGATGAAGAGCACCCCGTTCAGGTCTTTGGGCTTTTTGCCCACGGCACCGTGGACAAACTCAAGCAAAGCCTGCCACTTGCGATCGTGATCCAAATCGCGCTTGAACATCAGGCCTCTTTTTGAAGTGCTTCCCAGTATTCAAACGCCCTTCTCAAATGAGGGATCACAATGGTGCCGCCAACCAGCGTGGCCACCCCCATCGCTTCGTGCACCTCTTCGGTGGTCAATTTTATCTCGTGGCACTTGCCCAAATGGTACCGCACGCAGTCATCGCACCGAAGCACCAAGGAGCATGTAAGGCCGATCAGCTCTTTGGAGCGCACGTCCAGTGCCCCGGCTTGATAGGCATTGGTGTCCAAATTGAAAATACGCTTGATGATCAGGTTGTCCGCCTCGAGGATCTTCTCGTTCATTTTTGAGCGGTATTGATTAAATTGCTCTACTAAGCTCATGGCCAAAAAAGTTTGTTACAAAGATGAACGCAAATACAGCCAATTCAAACTCCCACCTGGTGCGCGATTTTCTGGGGTTGTTTTTTCCGCGCTATTGCCTGGGTTGTGAAGATGCGCTGGTACGCGGGGAAGAGGTATTGTGCTCGCAATGTCTTTCGCAGTTGCCCAAAACAGGCGACTGGCTGGAGGAAGCCAACCCCGTGCGTATGAAATTTGCCGGGCGCATGACGGTGGAGTACGCCTTTGCCTTTCTCCGGTTCCGTAAGTCCGGGCTGGTGCAACATCTATTGCACCAACTCAAATATAACAATCACCCGGAAGTGGGCCTGCGGCTGGGCGCGGTGTTTGCGCGCGAGTTGACCGAGAAAGGTTTTGCTCCTCCCTTCGATTGCCTGGTGCCCGTGCCCTTGCACCCTTCGCGCCAGCGGAGCCGCGGGTACAATCAAAGCGCCCAATTCGCCAGCGGCCTGGCCTCCGTTTGGAAGGTGCCGGTAAGCGAGTCGGTCTCGGTACGCAAAACACGCACGGCCACGCAAACGCGAAAAAACCGGTGGCAGCGCTGGGAAAACGTGCGCGAGGTTTTTGATGTGGCATCCACCGCCCAACTTGCCGGCAAACATGTTTTGTTGGTCGATGACGTGATCACCACCGGGGCCACGCTGGAAGCCTGCGGTCAACACCTGTGGCAAGCGGGATGTGCCAAGTTGAGCATTGCCTGTATGGCAGCAGCCCAATAAAATCCTGTTGCCAGGAGTTTGAAAAATTGACTTGCTATAAAATTAATATCTGAGAAGAATCACACCCAACAAAAAACCCCCGGCCTACTCGACCGGGGGTTTTGTCAAAATCAGTTGGTGTGCGCTTATCGGTTTGAGCCTACGTTGATCATGGCGCAACGGAAACCAATAGTAGCCGTGGCGGAGTCTTCATCCAGAAAACGTCTCGTTCCAGGCGACATCCAATAGGCCACATCTTTCCAAGAGCCGCCTTTGTACACACGGCTGCGGTTGGACACCAACGACAAATAGCTCTGCGGGTTGTTCACGCCCAAGGAAGCCACGCCTGATGAGTCCGCAGCTTTTTTGTACTTGCTCCGGTACTTGTCGTTGTCATCCAAAAAGTCATCTCTGCGGATGGGGTTCAGGTCGTCAAAGTCTTGGTGCGAAAGGGGACGATAGATGTCCAATACCCATTCGCTCACATTGCCGGCCATGTTGTACAAACCATAATCGTTGGGCGGATACTCATAAATATACGTGGTGATCAATGAGCCATCGTTCAACTTACCGGCAATACCGGCATAGTCACCGCGGCCGCGCTTGAAGTTGGCCAAAAACAAGCCCATGTCTTTGCCATAGGGGTTGCGCAGTGCGTGGCCATCCCAAGGATACAACCGCTGGTGTGTTTGCACTTCATCCAACCATTGCGTTCCGATCATGGCCATGGCTGCATATTCCCATTCGGCTTCGGTAGGCAAGCGGAAGTTGGGGAGCGGATCGGGAGGTGCCAAACCGGGGGTCGTGCCACCGCCCGCAGGCTGCTCGGCCAACAAGCCGCGCTCAGCCAAGATCACATCGTTTACAACGCGGGTACGCCACGCGGCATACGCATTGGCTTGTTTCCACGTGACTCCTACTACCGGGTAGTAGCGGAAGCCGGGGTACGTCAAATAATATTTTACATACGGATCATTGTAAGCCAGCTTGCCCACCCACACGCTGGTGTCCGGGTAAGCATCTTTATAGCGTTGAAGTGCCGCAGGGTTCTTGATGGCACTGTCATTGAGGGCATACAGGTATTCGTTCCAGTGGATATTGGCAATCTCGGTTTCGTCCATATAGAAAGACGCCACGGACACCGTGCGCTCCACATTGTCGCGCCAGCCCAGCAGGTCTTCTTCCAACGAGCCCAGCACGGCACGGCCCCCTTCAATAAAGCGCATGTTGGGGATAGGCGGCATCATATCGAACTCATCGATGGGGTAGAGGTATTCGCCCGGTGCCGGTTGAGCCGGGATATCTTCGCGCGAAGTGTACTCAATGCCGGTAGTAGTACTGGTACCTGGCTTCACGCCCGGGTTAACCCTTGTTGCGCCTGGGTTTTCGGCCGTGGGATAAGAACCCCCGTTGATCAGGGAACAGGATGTTGCTGCTACAGCCAAGCCAACCAGGAGCAAAAATCCCTTGAAAAGTCTCATTTGCATAGATTTTGATTCAAAAGCAACCGCTAATATAGGCACATAAATACATGTTTTCCAAAACGCTACCCCATATTTGATAAATCTGTAATCAAGGCCCCGCGGGTTGGTCGATCTACAACGGGCCGCCCCCTCGCTTATTGCCCGGGCAACAGGGGCGTTTCCAAGGGTGCGTAGCGATGTTCAAAATCCAGCAACTGCAACGCAGCCTCCACACTATCAATGTTTTCGATCACCAACATGAGTTTGCCCGCGGTGTCTTTCATGCGGCATTGTTTGGAATGAGTCTGCACAAATTGCAAAATCTTGCCAAAGACGTCCGATTTAAAATAGTCGTCTTTGCCGGCAATAAACTGCGCACGCAACTTGCCGCCCTTGAGCGAAATCTTTTCAAAGCCCAGTTGCTCACCCAGCCAGCGCAGGCGCACCGTGTCAATTAACTGGATCACCGAAGGGGGCATACTGCCAAACCGGTCTACCAGCGAAGCCCTGAAAAGACTCAAGGCACTTTCATCGGTGATATTGTCCAAGGTCGAATACAACTGCAAGCGTTCGGACGTGCTGCTCACATAGTTTTCGGGGATCAAAATTTCCAGATCGGTTTCGATCACACAGTCGGGCACAATCAGTTTCGCTTTCGCGGAAAGTTCTTCGGTGAAGAGCTCTTTGAACTCGGTTTCCTTCAACTCTTGGATGGCATCGTCCAGAATTTTGTGGTAGGTGTCAAACCCCAGGTCATTGATAAATCCGCTTTGCTCGCCTCCGAGCAAGTTGCCCGCCCCGCGGATGTCCAAGTCGCGCATGGCCACCTTAAAGCCATCGCCCAAGTCGGAGAACTCTTCCAGGGCGGACAGGCGCTTGCGCGAGTCGCTGGTGAGCAGGGAAGACGGGGGCGTAAGCAAATAGCAATAGGCCTTTTTGTTGGAGCGGCCCACGCGCCCCCGCATCTGATGCAGATCGCTCAGGCCAAACAGATGCGCCTGATTGATCATAATGGTATTGGCGTTCGGGATGTCCAATCCCGATTCAATGATGTTGGTGCTCACCAACACATCGTATTCCCCTTCGATAAACTTGACCATTACTTTTTCGAGTTTATCGCCTTCCATTTGGCCGTGGGCGATACCGATGCGCGAGTCGGGTACGAGCTTGAAGATGACGTTGGCGATTTGATCAATATCGCTGATGCGGTTGTGGACAAAAAAAACCTGGCCGCCCCTGCGCAATTCATGGCTGACGGCATCGCGGATGATGGTTTCGCCAAACGTGTGCAGCTCGGTAGTAACCGGTTGCCGGTTGGGTGGAGCCGTGGCGATGATGCTCAGATCGCGGGCGCCCATCAGCGAAAAATGCAACGTGCGCGGGATGGGTGTGGCCGTCAAGGTGAGCACGTCCACATTGACGCGCAGTTCTTTGAGACGGTCCTTCACTTTTACGCCAAACTTTTGCTCCTCATCAATGATCAACAAACCCAAATCTTTAAACACAACATCTTTGCTCACTACCCGATGCGTGCCGATGATGATGTTGACCGTTCCCTCTCCTACTTGTTTAATAATCTCTTTGATTTCTTTGTCGGTCTTGAACCGCGACACGTACTCGATCTTGACCGGGAAATTCGCCAACCGCTCAGAGAAGGTGCGGTAATGCTGCATGGCCAGAATGGTGGTGGGCACCAGCACGGCTACTTGTTTGCCCTCGCTGGCTGCTTTGAACGCTGCGCGGATGGCCACCTCGGTTTTCCCAAAGCCCACATCGCCACAAACCAACCGGTCCATCGGGTGGGGCTGCTCCATGTCGCGCTTTACATCTTCGGTGGCTTTCGCCTGATCAGGCGTGTCTTCATATAGAAAAGACGTCTCCAACTCCACCTGTAAAAAGCCATCGGGCTGATAGGCATAGCCGGGTGCGGTCTTGCGCTTGGCGTAAAGGGCAATCAACTCTTTGGCGATGTCGCGTACCTTCTTTTTGACTTTGGCTTTTTTGCTGTCCCATTCGCCCGAACCCAGCTTGTTGATCACGGGCGGGGTACCCTCGCGGCCCGTGTACTTGGATATTTTATGAAGGGAGTGAATGTTGATGTATAAAATGTCGTCATCGCGGAACACGAGCCGGATGGCCTCCTGCTCCTTGCCGTTCACTTCCTTTTTTTCTAGGCCGGCAAACTTGGCGATGCCATAGTCAATGTGCGTCACAAAATCGCCCGGCTGTAGCGTTTGCAGTTCGCGAAAGGTCAGGGCTTTGTTTTTCGAAAACTTTTCTTTGCTGCGGTAGCGATGGTAGCGTTCAAAAATCTGGTGGTCGGTATAACAAACGATCTTTGTTTGGTGATCGATAAACCCTTGGCGCAAAGGGATCTCCAATATCTGAAAGCGCAGGTCGGGTTGTATCTCGGCAAAAATGCCGTGAAGCCGCTCGGCCTGGCGCGGCTGTTCGGCCGCAATCAGACTGGTGTACCCTTGCAGTTGCCGCTCCAGAAGATCCGTGGCCAGCAGCTCAAAATTTTTATTGAAGGCAGGCTGAACAGAAGAGGCAAACGGCACCGCGACCGCCTGGGCAAAGAAGGCACGCGGACCAAACTCCAGCACCTGAAACGTGGTGAGGTGTTCCAAAAAAACGGAACCGGTATCAAACAACTGTTCGGGTTTCAAGGCCACCGAGGCATCGCTCTCGCGCAGAATGCGATCAAATTGCTGCGAGGCTTTTTCGAAGCAGCGGTCCAGCACATCGCGCGTGTGTTCCACGTCTTTGATCCAAAGCCGCGTGTTCGGGGGAATAAACTCAAACAATGATTGACGCTCTTCCTTCATCAGCCGCGTTTGCACGTTGGGCATCAGACTGATTTTGTCCAGCGTTTCTACAGACAATTGCGATCCGGGATCAAAACTTCGGATGCTGTCCACCTCATCGCCAAACAGTTCAATGCGGTAGGGCAGTTCATGGGCAAAGGAATACACGTCAATAATACCCCCGCGCACGGCAAACTGACCCGCTTCGTACACAAAGTCGGTTTTCTCAAAGTCATACGTGTGCAAAAACTCTTCTAAAAAAGACAGGTCGAGTGTCTCCCCCTTTTTCACCACAAACGTGTTGGACGCCAGCGATTTCTTATTAATGACTTTTTCGCTCAGTGCTTCGGGGTAGGTGACGATCAACTGCCCTTCGGGATGGGTACCGAGGTGGTTGAGTACTTCGGCCCGCATGAGGATGTTGGCATTTTCGACCTCGTTGTACTCATACGGACGCTTATAGGACATGGGAAACAGCAGCGGCTCCTTTTGCCCGAGCAGCGACTGCAGGTCATTGAGAAAGTAGGCTGCTTCCTCTTTGTCGGTGAGAACAAACAGGTGGCTGCTGCGGATGCTCTTGATGGCGGCTGCGGCCGTTACCGCATCTAAGCTGCCCAGCAGCCCTTTCAGGCGAAGGTGTTTTTGTTGGGGCGTACGCATCCCCTCGATCAGCGTTTGTATGTGGCTGTCCGACTGGTACAACGAGAGAAAATCAACTGCGCGCACGCGTCACAAAAGAGGGCGCAAAAGTAAGGAATTAATAAAAAGCGGATGTTAAATTTACCACATGGTTGAGAGCATCCGGTTGATTTTTCTTTTGTTGGCATGGGCTAGTGCGTTTCTGCTGGCGTTGGGGTTGTTCAAGCCGTGGGTGGTGCTGTGGTGGGAAGACACGCAACACCGCATGAAGGTGATCAAAGTGTACGGGGGGCTGTGCGCGGTCAGTTGGGCCGTGTATGGGGTGATGGCTTTGCTATAAATGTGCTACCTTTGAACATCATGTCGCATCTCGTTATTCATGTTCGAAACAAAAAAAAGCTCCCGTTTATTAAGGAATTGTTGCGGCACATTGACTATGTGGAAGTAATTGAGAAAAAAGCGCTTAAAGAGAAAGTTTTACAGGATCTGGACGAGGCCATTCGTTTTGTAAACCATTACAAGAAGGGAAAAGGTAAAACATTGGCAAAGCTGCTGGATGAACTTTGAGATCATCTCGACACCTCCTTTTGAAAGGGAAGCCAAACGGCTGGCCAAAAAGTATCCCTCGCTGAAATCCGACTTGGGTCGGCTGTCAATCAAATTGTCCGCTAACCCCTCTCTTGGTATCCCGCTGGGCCATCAATGCTTCAAAATTCGCTTGTCAATCACATCCAAGGGCAAAGGAAAATCAGGGGGAGCCCGGTTGATCACGCACGTTCGGGTTACGAGCGGACGCATCTTTCTTTTATCAATCTATGATAAATCGGAGCACGAAAACATTTCAAATCAGGAACTGCTGGGTAGACTGATGAATCTGAAACAATAGGCAACAGACTATTTTTCTCCTGCCGCCAGGGTCACACCAGCTACCTCGCTATACGCATATTCCTCCAGGGTCATCACTTCCGTTGTCTTGTTAAACGAAAGCTTGGCCCAGCCATACTTTTTCAGACCGCCTTCATCCAGCCGCAGCGGCAAGAAGGCCGCACTTCCATTGCCCCAATCGCCCTCGTAAGAAATGGCACCGGACGTAAACGTATTTCGGATGGCCAGCGCGTGAAAGTCGGGCGACCACTGTAAGTCACCGGATGGATTTTCAGGAATCGGTGTGTCTGCGGCCAACGCTTTGGCAAACCCCATGCTCAAAAAATTTTCATCGATGGCGGGCCCTGCCAGGATGGCGTTGGTGCCGATGGGATTGCCGATGGGATTGATGCCCGCGTACAGCCTGTCGCCCGCACTATTGGCTGTAAGCTCCACAAAGATGTTATAGTCCACCGCCCCGTCAGCATTTACATCCAATGCAATGCCCGAGGGGTCGCTGAGTTTTACGGTGCGTCCGTCCGTTTTGTGAATGATTTGTTTTTGCGGTGTTGGATCGGCTGGCGACTCATCTGTGCAGGCTGTGAAAAAGGCCGCGCTTACAATCAACATCAGCACAAAGGCCATCGGTTTCTGTGCAGCTATCATGGGCAATGTGTACGGTTGCCGCGGGCAAAAGGTTTTATAGCCTCCGGCAGAGCCAGAGAGAAACACCGCCTGTGTGTCGGGCTCCCAGCAGAAACAGATCACCTCCCTCCACCACGCCCGTTTTCTTTTTCAAGGCTTCTACCGTCAGCGGATAATTTCGCAGCAAGATATTGGCCTGTCCGTTCGGCAACCGCGAGGCGAGGCTTTTGTCGGGTTTCACCGATTCGAGAATTTCAAATGTCCGGCCGGGAAACAACGGGATCGCATCCGCAGCGGTATACAGGTGCGTGTTGGGATGAAGTTTCTGCACGCCCCAACGTAAACCTACTTGCCTGAATGCCCCAGCCTTTAAGATAGCAGCATTGGGTTCAAACAAAAAACGCAACGGTGCGCCTTCCGTGATCATCGCGGACTGCTCGTCAGAAAGCGCGAATGAAAAGCGCGATGTTTCTTTACACGTTTTGCCCGACACGTGACAGGCGTGAATGGTCGCTTCCCCAACAAAACCGCGAACCTGGTGAAAGAGCAGTTCTTTGCATTCATTGTCAACCGCCAACACAAACACGTCTTTTACATGCGCCAATTCACGCAGGGCCTGGCGAATGTCCAACAGCGGGGAGGTTTTGATGAGCACGTTGGGCGCGGTGTTGAGCCATGTGTCTTGCAGCCGCACCACATCCGGCTCGCACGCGGCCAGCGAAACGACTTTCTGGTTGCCCTGCTGCCTGCGCGAAGGGTCTATAAAAATCCAATCACAACGGGCTTTGTGGGTGGCCAGCCACGCTTCCGCGGAGGTGTTTTCATACACGATGTTTGACCGACCTAACTGGTGATGATTGTGTTGGGCCATGGCCAATAGATCAGGGTCGCGCTCCACGCATGTCCACGCATCAAAAGGCTCACTTAGAAAAAACGAATCCACGCCCCATCCGCAGGTAAGGTCTACCCCGCGCTGGTGCCCGCCCGATGAGGTGACCACGCTTGCTTTAAACCGGGCCGTGGCTTCGGACGAAGTTTGTTCGAGGTTGAGCGCTGGCGGATAAACAATGTTTTCGGACGAGGCCCATGATGGCAGTTTGTTGAAGGCTTTGCGCAAGCCCGCCATTTGTTGTGCCATCAGCCGCGGGGCGATGCCAAACACTTCCCGGGTTTTTAGCAGCCAGGCTTTTTCGTCCACATGGGCATGTTGGCGAATATAGTGTTGAACTTCCGGACGCAAAAGCAACTCAAACATCACCCAAAAGTAATGCCGCGTAGGCGATTTGCGTTACCTTTGCTGCGCCCATGATACGTGCCTACACACTAACGGAAGGAAAGATATCCCAACACAAAAATCCGGCTTTTGCCGAATGGGAAGCATTGGCCAACGTGATCTGGATCGACCTGCAATCGCCCACGCAGGAAGAAAAGGAATTTATCGAGCGGTTGTACAAGATCGAGTTCTTTACCTCGCAGGAAGTGCAGGAAATCGAAAGCAGCTCGCGGTTTTTGGAAACGGACACCACCATTGAAATCAACCTAGGCTTTTTACAAAACGGCTCGCAGGAGTTGAGCATCCAAAACGTGACGTTCATTCTCGTGGGCAATGTGCTCATCACCTACCGCCAGGGCGATTTGAAAACCTTTGCCGAAACGGTGCGGAGGCTGAAGGCGGGTGGATCGCTGGAGAAAAAAGAACATGGATTGGGCGTGTTCCTTACCCTGCTGGAAGCACGCATCGACAGCGATGCCGACTTGATCGAGGGCATCAACCGGAGACTGAACCAGTTTAGCAAAGAGCTCATCGCGCGCAAAGCACTCAACGAAGACTTGCTCTTGGGCATCGCACAGCAGCAGGAAAACGTGATGCTGCTGCACCAAACCATCACCGAAAAACAACGGGTGGTGGCTTCGCTTCTCCGCATCGATGAGTTTACCCCGCTGCAACAAGAACGCTTAAAGATCATCATCAAAGACGTGGCTTCGCTGCTGCAACATTCGCAGTTCAGCAGCGAGCGGTTGGAATACATGCAGAACACGTTTTTGGGTTTGGTGAACATTGAACAAAACACGGTCATCAAGATTTTTACGGTGGTAACGGTGGTCTTTATGCCACCTACGCTCATCGCCAGCATTTATGGCATGAACTTCCAACACATGCCGGAGTTGGATTGGGTGGGAGGTTATCCGGCCGCCATCGGGCTGATGCTGCTGTCGTCCCTGGCTTTTTTGTGGTACTTTAAACGGAAGAAGTGGTTGTGAGGGGTGCTAGCGTACCGCTCAATCAAATTTGAATAATCGATGATTGACAAGCATCAACTAAAAGTGTTGGCCTTTGATGCCGATGACACCTTGTGGCACAATGAAGTATTTTTTCGCGAAGCGGAAGAGAAGTTTGCCGCGCTGTTTGAGAACTTTTTGCCGCAGCATACGGTGACGCGCGAATTGCTAGCCACAGAAATCAAAAACCTAGAATGGTACGGGTATGGGATCAAGGGCTTTATGTTGTCGATGGTAGAGACCGCGTTGCGCATCAGCGAGGGCACTATCAAACCGGAGGTGATTCTCCAGATACTTGACATCGGGAAAGACTTGTTGCAAAAACCCGTGGATGTGATGCCCGATGTGCGCGAGGTGTTGCAAACGGTGCAGGGCCGGTATAAGCTGGTGTTGGCCACAAAAGGAGATTTGCTTGACCAGGAACGGAAACTCAAAAAGTCGGGGCTGGAAAACTATTTTCACCACATCGAAATCATGTCCGACAAAAAGGAGGCGGACTATGCGAAACTGATCCGGCACTTAGACATAAAGCCTGTCGAGTTGTTGATGATCGGGAATTCGGTAAAGTCGGATATATTGCCGGTGCTGGCATTGGGCGGCCAGGCACTTCATATCCCCTACCACGTCACATGGGCGCATGAGCATGCCGAGGCGGTCATTGACCATCCGTACTTTGCGAAAGCAGATAAAATCCGAGAGGTATTGCAATGGCTTTGAGAACCGCGGGTTCTTCAGGGTTTGTCGGTCGTATAGGTGCCCGCTTAGTGACGATGCTAAGGATACATTAACAAATCATAAGCACTCTTACGGTCACAAAATTATTGTCACCTTTGCGGTCTTCTACATTTATGCGCAAGTCGCCTCTCTTTGTCCTGTTCATCACCATTTTTATTGACTTGCTCGGCTTTGGCATCGTCATCCCTATTTTACCGATCTTCTCCAAAGAACTGGGCGCGGCCGACTATCAGGTAGGCCTCATTGCGGCTATTTTTCCGGTCATGAACTTCTTGTTTGCGCCCTTTTGGGGAACGCTCAGTGACCGCCACGGGCGTAGGCCTATCATCCTCGTCAGCGTGTTTATCACATGCGTGGCCTATGTGGTGTTTGGCCTCAGTACTTCGCTGTGGGTGTTGTTTTTGTCGCGCTTGCTGTCGGGCATTGGGTCGGCCAATTTCTCGGTGGCGCAAGCTTACATTGCCGATGTGACCCCGCCCCAGGAACGCGCCAAGTCGATGGGCCTGATGGGGGCCGCCTTTGGCCTTGGTTTTATCTTTGGCCCTGTGTTGGGCGGCTATCTCAAAAGCATTTCGCCCGCGGGCCACGTGGATTTAGTTGGTTATGTATCAGCCGGCTTTTGTGTGCTCAACCTAGTGTTGGCCTATTTTCTGTTGCCGGAGTCGCTCAAAGAGCTGAAGAAAGACACCCGGTTCAATTTTAAGGTCATTACCGGCATTCGGCATGAATTGCGGAAGGACTCCATCCGCGAACTGATGATCATTCAATTCATTTTCATACTGGCGTTTATGCTGATGCAGTTGTCATGTTCGCTGCTGTGGGATGAGGTGCACGGGCTGGACGAAAAGCACATCGGCTATACGTTTGCCTTTATCGGACTTACCACCGCCATCATCCAAGGCGCCTTGGTGGGCGGGATGGTGCGGTGGCTGGGCGAGCGCAAACTACTGGTGTACGGTGCGCTGCTCATGATGGCAGGCTTGCTGATCCTTCCGTTTGTGGGGCGCGCGTGGTTTGTGCCGGTGGAACTGATCGGCCTGGCCATTGTAGCACTGGCCAATGGCTGTTTGACTCCAAGCATTTCATCGCTCTTATCGAAATATGCCCACGCGAGCGAGGTCGGCCAGACGTTGGGCATCAGCCAGTCGTTTGGTTCGTTGGCGCGCGCGGTGGGCATGGGCCTTAGTGGCTTGCTATACGGTGTCGATTTTCATTTGCCCTTTATCGTGGGGGCCTTGCTGATGGTGCTGACCCTTTGGTTTATGCGCCCGTTGCAAGAGCACCCTACAGCACCCGCTGTGGCTTGAGGCAAAGCCAGATGTTTCGCGCGTACGCGAAGAAGCCCAGACTTTGCGCCACCAGCAGCACCGGGTCGTGTCGGTACAATCCGTAGACGATGACCATCACTGAGGCGGCCCCACTGATCAGCCAAAAGCCCAACGGCAAAACGGACTCATTCACTTTTTCGGAATGATACCATTGGTACAGATAGCGGAGGTTGAGCAGTAGCTGACCGGCCGCACCCAACGCAAAGAAAAAATCGAACGTGTTCAACTGATGGGCCATGCCGCTCCAGGTGTGTGCCGTAGAAACGGCCAATGACCAAATCACCAAAGGAGAAAGCAAAATGACCATACGCCAAAGCACTGGCACCCGCGCCCACACGTTTTTCAGTTGCAGGTTGCGGATGTAGATATAAAAGGAAAGCGACTGCCCGAGGAGGATTACCACATCGGCCCGCAGCCATCCATACACCAAAAAAAGAAGAGACCCGGCCAGGCTGAACACCCAGAACAACGAAGGCGACACGACCCGCCCCTCGCGCTCCGAATAAAACCACTGCACCAGGATGCGCATACCAAACAGTCCCTGGGCAAAAAAACCAAGCGCATACAGAGCATAGGGATGCATGGCGCAAAGGTAAAAGGTTCGGGCGGCATCGGCAGAGTCGTGCTGTTAACAAACCGTGAAAAGGCAACCGCTCAAAAGAGCGAGAGTGTTCCTCCTTTCCGAAACTTTGTCAAGTCATAGGCCGGCATCTGCCGACCGGCAAAGTATTTTTGCTTCGATACCTTAAAGAGTTGGTGAATAATGTCTGCGATGTGGCCGCTGCCGCGCATGCGCCTGCCAAACTCCGAGTCGTTTACGCGGCCCTCGTGCAGCGAACAGATTTGGTTCCATACTTTGTCAAACCGGTCGGGGAAGTTTTTGCGCAGCCAGTCTTCAAAAATGGTGGCAATGGAACCGTTTAGGCGCACCACCGTCATGGCAGCGGTGAGTGCTCCATGGTCTGCTGCGGCTTTGAGCAGCTCCGGAATTTCGTGGTGGTTGAGGCCGGGGATGATGGGGGCCGTCATCACGCCCACGGGCACGTTGGCTTTGGCCAGCACCTCAATGGTTTGTAGCCGCTTGGGCGCACTAACGGTGCGGGGTTCCAGCGCCCTGCGTAGGTCTTCGCTCAGCGTGGTGAGCGAAATCATCACGTTCACAAGCCGGTCGGCTGCGAGGTCTTGCAGCAAGTCGAGGTCGCGGGTGATCAGGCTGTTTTTAGTGATGAGGGCCACCGGGTGGCGGTAGCGCGCCAGCACGCGCAGCAGTTGACGCGTGAGTTGGTATTTTTTCTCTTGTGGCTGATAGCAGTCGGTGTTGCCGCTGAGCATGATGGGTACGGCTTCCCATTTGGGGTGGAGGAGTTGCTGTTCGAGGAGTTGGGCCGCGTTTTTCTTAACGATGATTTTGCTTTCGAAGTCGAGGCCTGCGCTAAAACCATAATATTCGTGCGTGTTGCGGGCATAGCAATAGAGGCAGCCGTGTTCACATCCCTGGTAGGGGTTCATGGAGTACATGAACCGCAGGTCGGGGCTATCGACCTTGTTGACCAGCTTTTTGGCCGACTCCTCAAATAGTTGCGTATGCGGGTTTTCAATTAGAGGCTCATCCAAGCCTTCGATATGGTCGGTTACGTATTCCTTTTTAAGGAATCGGTTGCCGGTTTTAATTTGCGCCCCGCGCCCTTTAAAATAGTTGCCCTGACCCACGAGGCAAGAATACTAAAAAATTTAGTATTTGTGTGCGCAGGCCTCGTTTTTTACCTGATTGAAAGCAACGGCCAGATCGTTACCCGATCCATCGTTTCAGACGGAGCAGATGTTGACAATGAAAGCCGTATCCTTGACAATAATCCATGCGGCAGTGGTTATAGCCGTTTGTGATAACCGCTAGCTACTGAACCCCAATTTGATTTTGTAGCGATATAAACGCCCGTTGATTTCCTGTTCAAGTTTCAACACTTCCTTTGTCCTTTTGCTGATCCAGAAAACCTCCTTGTTCCCTTTTTCCTCGTGTACCAGCAGCCAGCAGTCGATTTTTTGGTCGTTGTAGCCGATCAGTTCCGCAGAACCGGTGACGGTGTAGGCTGCGTGCGTGAGGTTGGAGGCGGTGCCAGGGTCATAAAACGGAATGACGAACGTTACCCCTTCTTTAAAAGGTAACATCGGAAATGTTTCTAAATCCAAATGCCAGTTAAGAAAGTAGGTATCAATCGAGGAGTGATAACCCTCCCATATCCGTTTTACCTGTTTGGCGGTATCGGCATCGCTTATCCGTTGGCCGTTGTGAACAACTGTCTTGTTCATGAAATCAACCTCGGTGTTGCTTACGGTTTTCACGGGCGAAGTTCTGGAGCGTTGCACCTTCCACCAGGTTTGATGATACAGGGGCTGCATGGTTCCGGCATCGGAGATTGATTTTACCACGTGCATGACGCTGTCTTTATCCTCCCATTCCTGGCGGACTTCAATACACGGCTTGCCGCTGTAATGGATGCGTGCAATGGTTCGCGTCCAAAACTGTGTTTGGGTACGAGGGGCATTCCGGCTCATCTTCACATACACCAGATAGCGATGTGTGCCTTCTCGCAGAACGCGACTGTTGATGTCTTTTGATGAGATGCGCACGGTATCCGGTTTTTGTGCCTGGACTACCGAACAGCCGGCTACCAAAAGGCAAAGCGTCATTTTCGCAATCATCGCGAAACGCATCGAACGGTTAAAAGGTAACAACGGGAGCCGCAATGGTAAAACTTCCCGAACTGCCGGCTGTGACCGGAGTAGATGAAACCTGTTTGCCGCCTCTTTTCACGATGATCATAAGCTGCTGACCGGCCGTACCGCCATTTCCAGACAAGGCAATAATGGCGGCCGCAACGGAATTTTCATAGGTAATATCCTTGCTCCACGGCAACTGGCTTACCGCTTCGTTGGTGGTGCCACCGCTGGCGGTGGTGTAGGAGGCAAATAAGCTGCCGGAAAAATTTCCCGAAATTTCGTAACGAATCGCTCTGGAGGAGCCTGCCGAATCATCGTCATCTTCGTTACACGATCCAAGAAATCCAAAACCACTCAATGCCACCAGGAACGCAGATAGTCGGAGTAATTTCATCTTTAACGTTTTTGTGTTGGGTTAATGAAAAGAGTATCGATGGCCAAAGGCGCCATACACATCTCAGACTAACACGCGAAAAAATTACAAAAGTTGCAGGCCGCTCCGGAAGTTACCATTTGGTAAGTCACAACGCGGATCGCTCCGCATCCGCGCGGGTCTGTCTCCAACCCCCTTCATGTTTTTAGCGACAGCGCAGTACGCTATGTCCTATTCGCCCGTATTCGGCTCAGGCTTTGGGGTGTGATCCCCAGGTAAGCAGCCAGGTCAAGAAGTGGGATTTTTGAGGTTTGAAAAGCATTCTGCTTCACCAGGCTTCGATACCGCTCCTCTGCGCTCAAAGCCAGACTTTCCACGACCCGGGTTTGCAGAAATCGAATGTATTGCAACAGATAATGGTTCAACATCTTATCAAAAACCTCCTCTCCCATTTCTCGTTGAAGGTCATTCCAATTGAATAAAACAAGGGTGCTGTCCGTAACGGCAATGATTTTGTAGTACTGGTTTGGCGGGGTCATCAAGACAAGGGGATCCCCATCGATATCGCCAGGGAATGTAAAGCAGACAATATAGGGTTGCCCATCGATTTCTTTCACGGTCTTGAAAATTCCATCGATGATGACAAAAAAGGAGTTTGTGCTGACGTCTTCGTCCACCACCACGGTCCCTTGTTTTACCCGTTTCGTTTCCCCAATTTTCTGAAGGACGTGTAACAACTGCGTAGCATAGCCGTCTTTCCTTCCCAGTACATTAAAATCCGGATTGAGCATACCCGTACTAAACGGCTAAGAATTTTAATAGGTTACCGATGGGGTCAACATAGGCGGGCAAAGGGCGGTTATTGGTCGCGATCTCAGTACGAAGCCTGTGTGGGTAGGCTTGCAGCGGATAGCCCGCGCTGTGGGCATCGCAACGATTCAAAATTTGCCAAAACGGGTGGACTTGCTTTATCAGTCTCTATGAATATGCTGGCTTCGATTTGTTACTAGCCGTTGAGTTGGAAGATGCTTCGCAGCGAAGCGGCCTGAATGGACAAAAGAGGATAATTTTCGCCCGCATTTTATATCTTTAAAGCACATTTAGCCGCTGACAATAATGATTTCAACAACCGATATCTGAAACAAAATTATTGACCAGGTAATGGCCATAAAAGATGTTGAGTTTCTCCGGGCTTTGTCTGAGATGATTGACAAGAGCCACGTACAGGAAAAGACCGTTCAACTTACCGAAGAGCAAAAAATCATGTTGGCCATGAGCGAAGAGGATATTGAGGCGGGCAGAACCGTTGACCAACTCACGCTAGACTAACGTAAACCTCCAATGAAAGTAAATTTTATTTTAATCTATATTATAGAATTATGGACATCAATTCGGAAAAGGCATTATTAATCCGGGAGATTGAGAAGTTGGAAGACCTCTCTCTGGTAAGGATTTTAAAATCCATGCTGTATTACGGGCTCCGCCATGAAGGACGCGTTACCCTTGACCAATACAACAAAGAATTGGATGAGGCTGATGCCGAAATTGATCGGGGCGAGTTTCTTACGCACGGACAAGCGTTGAAAGAAATTATGGCATGGAAAGAGAAATAGTATGGAATAAAAGGCCTTCTAAATTTCTGGCTGCTGCGCTTAAAAGAATCAGTGAAGATTCGCCTCTTCAGGCCGAACGTGTTCAAAAGGTCTTATTGGATTCTATCTTGAATCTGGCTGCCAATCCTGAAAAATTTCCTCCAGATAGGTTTAAAAAAGACAACTCCGGTAATTTCCGCGCTTTTGAAAAAATGTCATTCCGCATCGCATATCGGTTCACCGCGAAACAAATCAGAATTTTGCGGATAATGCATGTGAAACAAGAGCCAAAAGACTATTAACCCCATGCTTATTAATGCAGCCGCGAAGCCCAAACCCATAAACAATACGAACACACCGACAAATCGCGGGCTAACAACGCGCCCATTGGTTTGGTAAACGAGGCCACGGATACGGAGTAGCAACAAACAAGAATATATCAGAGAGTCGGCTACCAATGATCAGCTAAAGAGTAGCGACTTACGCTTAATCACGTAGCTTTTTTAACTCTGATACGGCCCTCTTCAGCACATAGTCCTCAGCCGTCAGCGAATCAGGGGCAGCAACCACCACATCGGGCGTGACCACGTGTATGGCAGTATTGCCGCTGGGCCGAACAAACTTGCGCGCGGGTGCATATACCATGAGCTGGGTATGGGGCAATCGAAACGACTCAATATTGCCCGTTTGATTGGCAAAGCCACCCGTAGGCCGCCCCAGCGTAAGGGCCAGGCGATGATCCTGAACAATCGTGATAAAGATGATCCCGGCCGAGTATGTCATCTCATCGAACAAGACAGCCACGTTGCCCTGAAATCGCTTGGAAGGCGCCACGGGCTTAATCATATCATCCGTACTCAGATCCATTTCTTTCAATTCGCCAAGCTGACCGCGATTAAACCAACTTGCATTCCCTTCATGAATGCGATCATACCCACGCGATACCTGGGCCAACTTCTTGTGGGCGAGGTATTGTAAGACCAACGCCCCCGCGTCTGACTGACCACCCGTGTTACCTCGCACATCGATGATAAGTTTGTCTGCTTTAACCCGGGCCATGCTGTCAAACGAATTTTTGATGAAGTCTTCATAGGCGTCCTCGTGCTCATCCACATCAAAACTGTTGAGTCTCAGATAGCCGATCGTTCCTTCGAAAATCTCCAGCCGATTGTATTGAACTACGTTTTTTTCGAGACTTTGCCAGTCGTCAGCACGGGTGACATGAATCTTTTTTTCGCCAGCCTGAAAGACCAGGTTATAGTCTCCGCACCAGCCATAGAGTGTATATAGCCAATCTGCGAACAGAAGTGTTGTCATGTGTCGCCTGAGCCGGAATGTTTCTCCATGGCTGTACCGGGTAATCCGGTCAAGCACCATGCTGGCGGATACACCATTGATCGAATCGAGACTCCACGACTTATCAACGGTTGTGTTGTCCGATTGACGCACATAACTGCGCTCGGGCCGCAGCACGCCAGACTCGTCCAGCACGACATGAAATGGAAAGGGCTTGCAACCCTCAGCCTTTTTTGCATCCGCCTCTTCTGTCAGGGGAAACACCAAACAGTGCGCATCATTGAAGTAGGGGTTTAATTGACCCACGACACGAAAAAACTCCGTCCGATTCATCGAATGGTCAAGTTGGGCCCGTATGGATGCCGCCATGCGTTGGATCGAATCCCGGTGAGCACGTTCATAAAAGTCCACGTGCCTTTTCTCCAACTCGGTGACGAGATACTTCAGGTCTTCCTGCAACAGCCCCGGCTCAAACGAAGCGTTGAGAACCTCATGGTCAATCGGGGGACTACAGGAAACAATCGAGAAACATAACAGGACAAAAATAACCGTTGAACGGGAGGGGGTAGCTGTAGACATGGGAACAGGTTTGTTTTTAGATTTGAACTTCTGGTATAGGAGTTTAGAAATACCAGACGAACCAGATCATCGGATGTTACAGACTCAGAGACACAAATGCTAAACGCGGGTTATCAAAGGGTAATTTATGCAGGTTGCCGGAACGCCTGGCGTGTACGGTGGGGGAAGACAACATTCACTTCCCCTCGCGGGACGCTGTATTCGTTTGCGGCAGTTGATACGGTTGGGCCTGCTATTTCTGAAACCCCGCGAAGCGGGAGTGAAGTGCGGCTTGGCAATGCGGGCTATTGCTTTACGGCAAAAAATAAACTAAACTCCTAACAACAAAAGCTGCTTCCTATCAATCTCGTCATTTACAATCTTGGATAGATTTAAAAAGATTACAAATGACTCGTCTGCTAATAGCTTTTCTTTGGTAACCAAATCAATCGTTTCTTCTTGAGTAGCTTGTAGCTCTGATTTCAACTCAACTAGGATTTTAGTATGTTCAGCAGTTTGTGTCCTTTTGCGGATTGATATTAACTTTTGGTAATAGATATCGACTTTATTTTTCTTCTTCTGTAGTTGCCACTTTCTAATCGTGTAGAGCGTACTCGCCAACGCAACCAAAATGGTGACTATTACACCCATTAATTCGGCATAGCGCTCAAAAATAGATGGCGCATGGCGATCAAGATATTCTCTGGAACCCGAATGCAGCGCAAAGCTGAGTTTACGTGGATCAAAGTCGGAAGAGAACTCGTAGAGCAGCGGATTGATATTTTTTAAATCCTGACTATTCTCGGAAAGTGTTTGAATAGTATTATAGACAAATGTTGGATCAAGGTCGGCACGACAGACCAAGATGGCATCTACTTTTATAGTAAGTATTGAACGTTCGGTAAATGGGCCGTACAAATCGCGTGCAATTACATAGGGCTCAAACTGCGGATGACGTGTGCAAATGCCTTCAACCAACGATCCTTCTCCGAGATTGGTAACCTCATCAATGCTGTATAAATGATAACCCTCTAAATCCCGTAATTCCTCTTGGGTAAGTAAATCAGTAAAGGCAAAAATGACATCGGCTTCAAAAAAGTCGTACACATCTACAAATGTGCACTTGGACTTGTCAATCCCAATATCCCTCATCAACTCATCAACAAATCTTTTTGTCCCACTCCCTTCAACCCCGGCAAATATTTTGCCCACGCTGAAAAGGTCGTATAATGATTGCGGTGACTTGTCTTTGCGGTAGAGAATATGAAGCAATTGCGGGTAGAGGGGTAATACAGATGAAACCTTATCGCTAAATCGGGAATAGTTATCGACAATGCCAAAATCAGCCTTACCCATCTCAAGGGAATCCAAGTTGGCCAGTGATCCAAGCCCACTAACAACTTTTAGACTGTCGGCAAGATGCTTGCTAAGGATTGAAGAAATCGTAACCGCAATTTGGTTCTGCGGATCCTCAATGTTACCTAAAATTGTAAAAGTCCGCACTTGCTTTTGGCATCCTGGCAATAGCAGTAAGAGCAAGATGAAATACCAACTGCGCAAAATAACTGCTATTTAATTTTCCCTGTAGTTCGGTAACTGGTGTAATTGGCCGAAGCAATTTTCTCGTTCGCCTTCGGATCTTTCAGCCATAGCTCACGACCATTAACCGATACCGTGCGCTCGAACAAATACAGCTTATTACTCAAAACAATAAAGTTATCGTATTTGGGGGTTGTGGCTCTGCCCATAGCTAATGTCATGGAACACCAACCGCCAAACTGTGGAAGGTAGCTGACCGGATTGCTATTAAATTTTTTAAGATTGGCCTCAGAGGAGAATAGATAGGTTACTCCTTCAAATGTGGTGCTGAAACTCCCGTTTCCTGTCAACGGGCTCGATCCCTGAAAGTAACTTACAGGGTCATAACCACCCACGCCAATATTTTGTTTCGAAACACAGTATTTTAACGTGTCTGCCTGCTGTGCGTAGGCAATTTGGGTAAGATTTACAGCAAAGATTACGATAAGTATTTTCATATTTACGGATGATTTAGTTTAAAGTTAAACAACAAATACGAACCTTTGATATCGCCTGAAATGTCTTCTTAATGACAAGTGCTTACTTAGCTCCACTTTTATTGATTCCTTGATTTTAAGCCAAAAAAATGTCAAACTGCCGGGGATACAAACCGCTGGTGAGGTCAAAAGGATTACCTTCGACACGTTTGAGGATAGGCAGCTTCTGATTTCTTCCCTGACAGTGCATACTTTTATTTTAACTCTTTAAGCACAGCAAGTAACAGGGAGCCTTTCAATCGCTTTTTATAGTCTGGGTTAATGTGTTCGAATAGAATTTCTCCGGCCGGATTTGTTACAAATACAGCGGGAACAGGAAGCAGGCTTTTATTTTGTTCAGCGGAAGCCCGACTCAGAAGTTCAGCGTACCGTTCGGGCGCTTGAAAAGCTATACCAAACCCTCTCGCTGCTTCGGTGCGGTTGTCACTTAGCAATAAATAATTCAATTTATTTTTTGATACTGAGGCCTGCAAACTCTCGGGTGAATCCGGGCTAATCGCAATGATTTGATAGCCTGCTTTGATAATTTCAGGCTCTATCAACTGAAGGTCAGATAGATGAAGGTTGCAATATGGACACCAGCCACCTCTGTAAAATACAAGGACACTTGCCTTTTGGGCGGCAAGTTCAAGTAAGTTTATTTTTTTCCCCGATACATCAAACAAGGTAATGTTTGGAATTTTTTCTCCTATCAAAAGTGGAGAGATGGCTGTTGGATCAGCGGGTATTTCTGATTGAGAAAATACCAAGGTTGTAATCCCGGTAAATAAAAGTGTGGTAAAAAAGTGTTTCATCATCACAGCTGTTAAGGTAAATTCCAACTAAAAGTATTGGCCAATCCCAATAACTAAACCGGCATTTTTACTGTAGTCGTATCCGTAGTCAATGCGTAGCATCGTATCAAAGGCTTGTTTATAAATCAAACGAAAACCGAGACCCGAAAAAGCTCTCATGTTCTCTGAGTTAGTAAAATCCTTAAAGCTGCCGCCAGGCTTACGCCACGAACCGAAATCAAAAAAACCTACGCCTTGGGCGGCCAATACTCGTTTATCAAAAAGTGTGTAGCGTAACTCTGTATTGATTACCACAGACCCGGTGCCGCGATCAACCCGGTTACCTACACCACGAATATTCAAATAGCTGTCGAGGACAAAAGGCGCGAATGGATTTTCATCGTTAGTGGCAATTCCTGTGCGAAGGCGGTTGGCCCAGTTGAAACGCCTGCCGAAATGCTTGAAGTATCGAAAGTCACTGAATACTGTTATAAAGTTCTGAATTTCATCTAACGAATGAATGAATTCAAAATTGAGTTGGCTATAGATGCCATCAATATAAAAGGTACGGAAGTTAAGATGGTTACTTCTAAAGATTAGCTTGGAGAGTAGCTTATTGCCCTGCACGATTTCGTGAATCTCATTCGACTGTTGCTGCTGCGCTTCAAATAGCTCATTAAAAAAGCCTAATCCAAAATCTAATGTTTCGCGAAAAGTTAAGAACCTTACAACGCTTGCATAAGCTGTGTAATTGGAGTAATTGTAACTTAACACACCATTTTCTGAATTCAATGGCTCAACGGTTGCCCACTTGATCAACGAAACCGTGGTACCCCAACGCGAGTTGCCGATGCGGTCAGTAGCATAATTCAAGTAGAAAGAATGGCGGTCGTAGTATTGATAATATGCAAATAACTTGTCACCGCGACCAGTCAAATTCAAACTTTGTAGGCCGGCCTTCCACCAAAAAGTGTCTTCTGTTTTACCCAGTGCAAAAACAGGAAGTGTGTTAATCATTTCGCGACACTCAAAATTCACTTCTATATTGCTCTCACCAATAGCAAGCCGCACTTCAACTTCAACAAGTATTCCCAGATTGAGCAACCGCTGTCTGTCATTCGTGACTTGGATAGAGTCATAGTGTTGCCCTACCTTTGTAGCTACGTATTGTCGCAAGAACGTTTCACTCGTTTTTGTTAGTCCCGCAAATTCAACGCTGGTTACTAGCTGTTGTGCCGATAGCTCTGTGAACATCCCTAAAGCAAGGATAACTTGAAATATAATAGCGATGAACCGCCCGCCCATGTTGTATTACTTAGACGCCCTAACATCGAGCAACACTATTAACTCATCGGCCAGACTAAAGCTGTTGGTGCCGACACCAAAGTCTTTTCTGTTAATTTTAAACTTTCCTGTGAGTTGCAGCGTCCCGTTCGTTTCCCCATACCTGAACGGAAAGGAAATTTCCTTGGTGGTTCTTTTGATTGTCAGTTTACCCGTTACAATTGCTTCGTTCAATTTGCCTGATTTCTCAACTTTTGTTGAAACAAATCGAATGGTCGGAAATTCTGTTGCGTCAAAGTAATCTGGCTTGCGTAAGTGGTTATCGCGCATACCAATGCCTGTGTCAATAGTGGCTACGTCAATAGTTGCATCAAATATTGCCGTTGAGGGATTAGAGGCATCAAAATTAATAGTTCCTTTCAGACCAGTAAACTTGCCATCCACGGTTGAACCAAAGTTCTTTATTTTGAAGCTGACCTCTGATGTGGCATCGACAGGTGCATAGATTTGCGCATGTACATATGAATAGAGCACTATGAAAAGAAAACTAATGAAAGAGCGCATGTTATAGCGTTTCTGCTTTACCAAACAGAACTGAAAATTGCTGACACCAGATGAGCGCAAACTTGAACTGGTCAATATCTGTTCCATCCGGTATCGCATAGGTTTGTTTGCCACGGGTTGATTTTAGTTTTCCTAAGTTGACAAACGAAGCTGCACCCGTAGTAGTGCTTAGATAAACCTTTAAGTCCGGACCGTTACTGGATGAGAAACTGTTCAACAAGAGTACTTTTTTCCCATTGTCGTCATAGATCTTTGCCGTCCCACTCACATTATAACTTCCGCTTCCCATCCACGTTCCCTCACGAAGTAAGGTCGCTTTTGTTTCATCAAAAACATCGTTGACTGGAGTGGTTGGAGTGGCATCTTCAGGATCGCAAGCCATCACTAATCCGAATGCAAAGAGTATTACGAATTTCTTCATGTTAAAATTGTTTAGTTATGCCCAGACTAAATAAGCTTGCCTTATTGCGAAACCGATCGTTGGCTTCCGGTAGTTGTTGTACCTTTGTATCGGTCGTGTACTCTACAAATAGGTATTGATACGCCAGTTTGACAGCAAACTTGTTAAAGAAATAGCGCACATAAAATTCAGAGTTTAGGCTCCCTTTATCATTGTTGCCAATTAGTAAAATATTAAATGGAGTAGGTTTTGCAGACGTTGCGTGCCCCTGATTGGCGTTAATATAAGAACCGCCTCTTTGAGGTCCGAACGAAAACCCAACAGCATCGATATTGAATCCCACACCAAGCTTTGGTGAGATTCTATAACCTAAGTTGATGGCAAGATTTAAGGTGTTTACCCTAGGTGATTGCAACAAAAGGGAATCTGATTTGCTTTCATCGGATGCAAGACTTGCGGGAGCAGAGGTGAAATACTGTGAAGTACCAAAATAGGAAGTAAAGCGACCACCCAATCCCACTTCAATCTTTTTAGATTTCCCGAGTTTCCATAAATGAAAGTAATCTAACGAGGCGCTGCCCTGATTGCTGCCAATAGCTCCAGTAAAATCGGCATAACTGGCCGTTCTATGATCCTGTGAGAATGAGGTAATTGAAAGGAAAAGGAAAAAGGAGATTACGTGCACCTTCATTTTTATTCAGATTTTAGGGTTTCTGACAAAAGAACCACTATTCTATCTTAATAGTTTGCCCAAATTTGTCGTGCCGAAGACATGGATGATCAGGGCGCTCATGACTGCATCAGGCAAAAAGTACGTAACAAAAAGTGAACTTTAACCTGTTCTCACGATACCGATGCCCCTACCCTACACCGCCACGCCTATTCAACAGTTGCTGTTGCCAGAGGCTTTTCGCGCGGGCATCAACATCCTCGTCAAACGGGAAGACCTTAACCACACCCATGTTTCCGGTAATAAATGGTGGAAGCTGAAATACAATCTGGAAACAGCCCTGCGTCAGGGCCATCAGACGGTACTCACGTTTGGGGGCGCGTATTCCAATCACATCTACGCTACCGCTGCGGCCGCCAACAGGCTGAAACTAACATCCATTGGTATCGTCCGGGGGGAAGAAACTCTTCCGCTCAACCACACTCTTTCATTTGCAAACGAACAGGGCATGCACGTGCACTACGTGTCGCGGGAAACGTATCGGCAAAAGGAGACGTCCGAATTTCTCGGTCTGCTGCATGATCAGTTTGGTTCGTTTTACCAGATTCCCGAGGGCGGTACAAATCTGCTGGCCATCCAGGGTGTGGCCGAATTTGCCCGCCAGCTTACACAGGAAGTCAGGTTTGATTATGTCTGCCTGCCCGTGGGCACCGGTGGAACCATGGCTGGGATGATCGCGGGACTGGAGGGTGCAGCGGAGGTAATCGGTATATCGGTTTTAAAAAACGGAGCCTTTTTGTCCGGTGAAGTGGCGGGGTGGCTGAAAAAATTTTCGGATATTCCGTATGGAAAGTGGCGGATAGAGACATCCTATCATCACGGAGGCTATGCCAAACACACCCCCGAGCTACGAGCACTTATCGAAGAGATGAAAACCGGACATGCGTTGCCGCTGGATGCAGTTTATACCGCCAAAATGGTGGCCGGTGTCCGGGATCTGATCCGTGTGGGTGCTTTTAGCAAAGGAAGCACGGTGTTGCTATTGCACACGGGTGGGTTGCAGGGTCAATACAACTAACCAAACAAGCGCTCAAACACTTCTTTCAATTGACCAAAACCACGTACCTGAATGTGAACCTTGCTCAGATCCAAGGACTTTTGATTGAATTTGGAGATGTAGATTTCGTGGAAGCCGAGTTTTTCCGCCTCGGAGATGCGCTGCTCAATGCGGTTCACCGCCCGCAGTTCTCCACCCAACCCTACTTCGGCCGCAAAACAAATCTTCTCATCGATGGCGATTTCTTCCAGCGAAGAAATAAGCGAAACACACAATGCCAAGTCAATGGCCGGGTCTTCGACATAGATGCCCCCGGCCATATTCACAAAAACATCTTGTGTGCCCATACGAAAGCCACAGCGTTTCTCCAGCACAGCCAGCAGCATGTTCAACCGTTTTTGATCAAACCCGGTGGGTGTTCGCTGGGGAGTGCCGTATGAGGCCACACTGACCAGCGACTGAATCTCAATCAGCAACGGACGGTTGCCCTCGATCGTGGCGCCAATGGTGGCCCCGCTCAGGGGTCCGTCTTTTTGGGAAATCAAAATCTCAGAGGGGTTGGACACTTCGCGCAAGCCCGTGCCCCGCATTTCATAGATGCCGATTTCGGACGTGGAGCCAAACCGGTTTTTGGTGGTGCGAAGGATCCGGTAAGCCAGGTGTTGATCGCCCTCAAACTGCAATACCGTATCCACCATGTGCTCGAGCACCTTCGGTCCGGCCAGCGAACCCTCTTTGGTAATGTGGCCCACCAGAAAAACGGTGGTGTTGGTCTCTTTGGCGAACTTCATCAACTCCCCGGCACATTGGCGCACCTGCCCCACGCTGCCCGCTACTGAATCGATGACCGGTGAATGCAACGTTTGGATAGAGTCCACAATGACCAACTGGGGCTTCAGTTCTTCAATGGCGGCAAACAGGCTGCGCGTGTTGGTTTCGGACAGCATGTAAAAATCAGCGGGGCTTTGGTTGCTGATGCGTTGCGCCCGCATCTTCAACTGCTGATCGCTTTCTTCACCCGATACGTACAGTGTTTTTTGCTGGCGGATGGAGAGGCCCAGTTGCAACATGAGGGTGGATTTGCCGATGCCGGGTTCTCCGCCAATCAAAACCAACGATCCGGGCACGATGCCTCCTCCCAGCACGCGGTTCAGTTCGCCATCGTGGGTTTGGATGCGCACTTCGGTCGAGGCCGTGATCTCCTCTAACTTTTTTGGTTTGTTGGGCCGCTCGCGTCCAGCCTCGGTGCGCCAGTCGTTTTTGCTTGTTTCACTTTTGACCACCAATTCTTCCACAAAACTGTTCCAGGCACTGCACGAGGGACATTTGCCCAGCCACTTGGCGGACTCATAGCCGCACGACTGACAGAAGAAGAGGGTTTTGGATTTGGCCACAGTGTTTCCTTGTTTGTGGAGATTAAATTCGGCTTATATAATGCGGTGTGTTGCGGGTAAACAAAACCTAACGTATCGGAGCCTTGGCCTCTCTAGCCATCACATGGTACGTCATCTTGTCCGCCAGTGCGGGCCACCATTTGTTTAGAAACACCGCAAATTTTCCTTGCGCTGTGAGCACGATGGAACGCTTGCGCCTGACCACCGCCCGGTAAATATGAGTTGCCACGTCCTCCGCGCTCATCATGTCTTCCTCGTTGCGGGGCGACTCGCCCTGGGCCGACCCATCGCGCGACAGCGCCCGTCTGCGAATGTTGGAAGCCGTAAAGCCGGGGGAGGCCGTTAATACATGCACACCCGTCTTCAGCAACTCGGTGCGCAATACTTCCAAAAAACCGTTCAGCGCAAACTTGGAAGCCGAGTAACCTGTGCGGCCCGGTAAACCCCGATAGCCGGCAATAGAAGAGATGCCTACAATGCTGCCCTTGTGGCGCGTGATTTCCGGAAGGCAATACTTGGTGGCATATAAGGCGCCATAAAAATTGATGTCCATTACTTTTTTCACGACCGCCAAGTCTACTTCGCTGAACAGCGCGCGCATGGTAATGCCCGCGTTATTGATCAGGATGTCGATGCGGCCAAACTCGCCAATGGCCCGTTCCGCCATCGCTTGGTTGTCAGCCTCCACCGACACATCGGCCTGCTGCCCCACCACCGCGATGCCCAAGCTGGCCAATTGAGCTACCGCTTTGTTCAATTCGTCCGGGTTGCGGCCCGTGATGACAATCTTGCTTCCTTCACGCCCAAACTTTTCGGCCAACGCATAGCCAATGCCCGAAGAGCCGCCCGTGATGATGACAACTTTATCCTTCATGGGTCCCTTTTCAAAACGCCCGACTCGACAAACCAAAACGCACCCGTGGTGGGCCAAGCGTGTACAGGAAATGCCGCGGTGCCCGTGGCGCTTCCGTGAATCGAGTTGACTTGTATGGCTTCCTGGTTGTTGATCCAGTTCAAAGAAGCTTCGGGCAAGCATCGCTCGGCCGTGCCTCTGGACTGGAGAAAGTGGGCCGAGCCCGCACCAAAAACTACGATCTGACCTTCGGCATCAATGCACACGGCTGTTTGCTCATCCACGCCAATGCCGCGTGGATTGCTGATCCCAAAATCTTTTTGAAGGCGCGCCAAAAATGCAACATGTCGCCCTTCGCGTTCGCGTTGCGAATAGTGCTGGTCCGCCACGGTGTTGGTCAAAAAGGGTATGCGCACAAAACTTTTGGATAGACTGACTGCGGGCGCGTAGGGGTTGGCCAACGCTTCCGCGGAAGTGACGCTGCCCTGGCGCGCATCGAAGATATAGTCGCTCAAAATGGCACAACCGGCACTGGTACCACCGATGGGCACTTTCTTTTCGGCTATCAAATAGTGGATGGCAGCAGACACTTCGCTGTCGGCCCAAAAGTTGACATAGCTGGCTTGGTCGCCCCCTGCAATGAATACCGCCTCGGCCTGCCGTATGCGTTGCCCCGTCTCCGGCAGCAACGCCTTTTCGCGCGAATTGATGAGCAACGTTTCCACGGAGTTGACCGTGCCCAGGCCAAACACATAGCTATTGTAACCCGTGGAGCCGGAAGCGCGAAGGATCACAAAATCACCCCCGCCACTTCGTTCAATCATCCATTGCATCGCGGGGTCGACATCCGTGCTTCCGCCCATCAATACAAAACCGCCTTGGGTGGTCGTGGTCACATCGGCCGGGTCGCCCACCAGCCCAATGCTGGCACCTACCACCGGTGGCCCGCAGCATTCGGTGGGTTCCTGACAACCCGCACTGCTGATCAACACCGTCATCAAAAGGAACAAACGCATCATACGCAAGGCTTCAAAAGTAAGCAAAACATACCCTACTTTTGAGGTTCATGGTCATGCTCCGGCTACTTTCGTACCTGCCGCTTTGGTTTTTGTACCGGGTTAGCGATGTGTTGTTTGTGCTTGCCTACTATGTGGTAAAATACCGCAGGACAGTGGTGTTTCATAATCTACGAAACTCATTTCCCGAGAAAGACGTGGCCACGTTGCGCAATATTGAACGCACGTTTTACCGCAGCCTGTGCGACTATGGCGTGGAGACGCTAAAGTTGTTAACGCTGCCACGCCAAGAACTGGAAGAACGCGTCCGGTTTTCCAACCTGGAGGTAATTGGCGCAGACACGAACCACGCCATTTTTTTGGCTTCGCACCAGTTCAATTGGGAGTGGCTGTTGGTGCGAGGTTCGTTTTCATTTCACATTCCGGTGGACTTTGTCTATCAACAACAAAGCAGCGGGTTATTCAATTCTTTTTCGCTGGCATGCCGCACGCGGTTTGGTGCGTACCCTATTGTGAGGCGACAGGTGGCGCGCGAGGCCATCAAACGCAAAGACCTTCCGCACATCATCGCAATCGTGGCGGATCAATTTCCCAGCTCAAAAACCGACAAGCGCTATTGGACCATCTTTCTTCGGCAGGACACCGCCTTTTTTCAGGGAATCAGCCAACTGGCCTCCCTCACACAATACCCTGTATACTATTTGCAGATGCGCAAGATCAAGCGAGGGTACTACGAAGCTACCCTGGAGCGCATTGCCACTCCACCCTATGAGAAGGATGCGCCCGGTTTGGTAGAGGCCTATGCCCGCGCCACGGAGCGCATCATCCACCAATACCCACACGATTGGCTATGGTCGCACAAGCGGTGGAAACGGACGCGGCAAGAAATGGGGGAGTAGCGGATTGTGGCAGACGCCTAAAACACATAACGCAACCCCACGCCACCTTGAAACCGGCCATACCCCGGATCGAGCAGGACATCGGTAAAGTATTCGATTTCGATAAAGGCGGACAGCGGCAATGAGAAATACGAGTATTCAAAACCCAGTATGCCTACCGGACCATACGTGATGCGCGTTTCCGTAAAATTGGAGATGCCACCATTGTCCAGCGGGTTCAATGCGGTCAGGTTGTAGTCGTAGCGCAGCTTGGTATTGCGCCACTGCCAGCCGGCACCGATATAACATTGCAGTCCCTTGGAGATCACATCCGCTTTCCACTGGTACAAAAACTTGGCTTCCAAAAACCAATCGACCCGGGCCTTGTGTGCCAGGTATTCAATGCTTTCATCTTGCAGCAGCGTATCGCGGGCATCTTGAACATAGCCATCAAACAAGCCCCGGTAGTAGCGGTTGTATAGCCCGCTGGCCGCGCGGCCGGCATCTACGGCAAACGCCCAGTGTTTGCTCGGGTAAAATTTATATGTCAGGGCAAATGGGTCGCCCAATTTAAAGCCAATGCCCTGATAGGGATATTGACTCTCTTCAAAAACGGGGCAGGCGATGCTTTTCTGACTGCGGCTAAACTTGTTTACCCGGAACTTGGCACTCAAAGGGCTTTTACGCTGCTGCGCCTGAAGGCCGAGCGAAAGCATCCATAATGCCAGAAAAAGAGCGAGTTTAGGTACACGCATTCAAGCAAATATACGGGTTTTGGATAAACACCCGGCCAGCGGCCCAAAATTGCCGACAAGGCTTACACCACTTCTTTGTACTGCATTTGGTGAAGTTGGGCGTAGTAGCCCTCGCGCGCCAGCAGCTCCTCATGGGTACCGCTTTCCTTCACCTCACCCTTGTCCAAGACCATGATGCGGTCAGCTTTTTGTATGGTGGAAAGCCGGTGGGCAATCACGATGGCCGTGCGGTTGACCATCATCTTGTCAATGGCCTGTTGGATCATCTCTTCGGTTTCGGTATCGACCGATGAAGTGGCCTCGTCCAGAACCAGAATGTGCGGGTCGTACACCATGGCCCGGATGAACGAGAGCAGTTGCCGTTGGCCCACGGACAATGTGGCCCCGCGCTCCATCACATTGTAGTCCAAGCCGCCTGGCAGCCGTTCGATAAACTTGCGAGCCCCGACCAAGTCCGCAGCATGCCAAATCATCTCGTCTGTAACGGCCGAATTGCCCAGTGTGATGTTGTGGCGGATGGTATCGGAAAAAAGAAAAACATCCTGCAGCACCACGCCAATGTTTTTGCGAAGCGCGGCCAATTCAAACTCCCGGATGTCAATGCCGTCTATTTGTATCGTGCCGCGGTTGATTTCGTAAAAACGGTTGAGCAGGTTGATGACCGATGATTTGCCCGCGCCCGTGGCCCCCACCAACGCCACCGTTTGGCCCGGCTCAATGACGAACGACACGTCTTTGAGAACATACTCCGTTTCGTTGTAGGCAAACCACACGTGATCAAACGCAACGTGGCCACGCACCTGCGCAGGGTTGTGCGTGCCTTGCGTAGGCACGTGCTCTTGGTCGTCCAGCAGATTGATGATGCGCGAAGTGCTCACGATGCCCATCTGCAACGTGTTGTACCGGTCGGCAATCATGCGGATGGGACGAAAGAACAATTGGATGTACATGATAAAGGCGGTGAGCTTACCGATGGTGATGCCCGAGGCCTCGAAGTCGATGGCACCCTTGGCACCATACCAAATAAGCAAGCCCACGCCCGCAGCCGCAATGATTTCAGCAACCGGGAAATAGATGGAATAATACAACACCGACCGAAGGTGCGCCCCGCGGTGCTCGCGGTTGATTTCTTTAAAACGTTCGTACTCGCGCTTTTCGCTGCCAAACAATTGCACGATGTTCATGCCCGTGATGTGCTCCTGGACAAACGTATTCAGGTTGGAGACGGCATTGCGCACATCGTTAAAAGCTACTTTGATCTTCTCTTTGAACACGTAGGTGGCCAGCAACATCAGCGGGATGGTGGAGAGGCTCACCAACGACAGGCGCCAATCCTCATAAAACATAAACGCGAGGATGATGACAATCTGCAACAGATCACCCGCCATAGCCGCCATGCCTTCGCTGAACACATCGGCCAGCGCTTCCACATCTGATACCGTGCGCGTCACCAGCCGCCCGATGGGCGTTTTGTCAAAAAAGCGAAGGCGAAGATTGACGATGTGCTGGTACAGTTTCACGCGCATGTCGCGGATGACAAACTGCCCGATGCGACCGGAAATGTACGTATGCGAATATTGCACCAGCGAGTGCATGACCAGCAAGCCCAGCATGATCAACATGATGGACACCATGCCGGAGTAGTCGCCCGAAGCCACGTGGGTATCCAGCGTGTACTGAACCAGAAATGGGCGCACAGGCGTAAGAGCGCCCAGCAGCAGGGTAAGCAAAATCAAAAAATAAAATCGCCCTTTGTACGGTTTTACAAACTGCATCAGGCGCCTGAGCACCGACCAGTCGATGATATTGCCACTGCTTACTTTTTCTTTTTCCATGGATGGCCCGGAGGGGCGTTCGTGCTATGCTAAAAATATCCCGTCTTTATACTCCACTTTTACCAAATACAGTCCTTCGGGTGGGGCATTCATGCCTGCTTTTTTACGGTCGCGGCTGGCGATGATCGCCTGAAAATCGTCTGGGGTAATCTTGCCGGAGCCCACCTCGAGCAACGTACCTACCAACGCCCGCACCATGCCCCGCAAAAAGCGGTTGGCCTCGATAAAAAACACCAACGTATTGCCCCGTGGCTCCCAGTGGGCGGTTTTCAGATCGCAAAGAAAGTGGTTTACATCTGTATTTACCTTACTAAACGACTGGAAATCATGACTACCAACGAGGAGGCGGGCGGCTTGGTTCATTTTCAAAACGTCCAGTGGGCGAAAATGGTAGTAGGCCAAGCCCACCAACATCGGATCCTTTACCGTGGTGATGTGGTATTCGTATCCGCGCAAGCGCGCATCATACCGGGCATGGGCCGTGGGCTCTACGGGTCGGATTGAGCGGATGGCGATGTCGGCCGGAAGAAAGGAATTGAGGCGGTGGAGGAAATCAGCGACAACAAAAGGTTCCGAGACATCGGCATGAAAAAATTGCTGCCGACAATGCACCCCTGTGTCGGTCCGTCCGCTTCCTACAATGGAGGTTTCTTTCCGAAGCAGGGTTGTCAAAGCCTTCTCTACGATGGACTGCACACCTGTGGCGTTTTCCTGGTTTTGCCAGCCATGGTAGTGGGTGCCTTTGTAGGATATCTCGAAGAAGTAACGCATCGGAAAGGAAAATACAGACGAGGGAAGTGGTGATGAGTCTGTTGGGTTGGTGTCGGTTTTACTTATCCGTGTTCAACCGACATTCTCATACACAATGGCAACGCCCTGCCCCACGCCCACACACATGGAGGCCAGTCCGTATTTGACGTGGCGCTTTTTCATTTCATGAATCAGCGTGGCACTGATGCGCACGCCACTGCACCCCAGCGGGTGACCGATGGCGATGGCGCCTCCATTTACATTGACCAGCGCGGGATCTAAGTCAAGTTCGCGGATACACGCGATGGCTTGTGAGGCAAAGGCCTCGTTCAACTCCACCAGCCCGATATCTTGAATTTTCAGACCCGCACGCTGAAGCACTTTTTTAACGGCTGGCACCGGGCCCACGCCCATGTAGGCAGGATCAACGCCTGCCACGGCCATGGCTACTACGCGCACCAAGGGGTTGAGCTGAAATTTGTTCAGTGCCTCTTCACTGGCGAGCAGCGCGGCAGCAGCCCCATCGTTGAGGCCCGATGAGTTGCCGGCCGTAACGGTTCCCCCCTCGCGAAAAGCCGGTTTTAACGAAGCCAGTTTTTCCAAACTTGTTTGACGGGGGTATTCGTCTGCCTCAAACAAAACGGTCTCTTTGCCGCGCCACACGGGCACGGGCAGAATCTCTTCCTGAAATCTTTTTTGAGCGGCCGCCTGAAAATACTTTTGCTGTGAAGCCAACCCAAACTGGTCTTGTTCCGCGCGTGCGATGTTCCATTGGGCCGCCACGTTCTCGGCTGTTTCGCCCATGCTGTAGGGGTGGTAAAGCTTGGCCAGTGCCGGGTTGGTAAATCGCCACCCCAGTGTGGTGTCATATACTTCCGCTTTGCGCGAAAACGGTTCTTCGCTTTTGGCCATCACAAAAGGCGCACGGCTCATGCTCTCTACGCCTCCGGCCAGGTACAAATCGCCTTGGTTCGTCAAGATGCCGCGGGCGCAGTCAATAATTGCTTGTAGTCCTGAGGCGCACAGACGGTTTACGGTTACTCCGGCCACCTCTTTTGGCAAACCCGCCAGCAAAGCCGCCATGCGGGCCACGTTTCGGTTGTCTTCGCCCGATTGGTTGGCGGCACCCGCAATCACTTCTTCTATTTGCGAGGTGTCTAACCCGGGATTGGCGCGGATCACTTCGCGCAGCGCGTGTGCGAGCAGATCATCGGGGCGCACCGTGGCCAGCGTGCCCCCGTACTTGCCCACGGGTGTGCGCAAAATCGTGGTAATAAAAGCGGATTTGTGCATAAGTGACCCAGCCGCTGCCGACTGGATTTTGTAGTTTTGCGAGCAAGTTAACCGAACCCCATTTATGTGGCAACGAATTCAAACGGTGTTTTTGGTATTGGTAGTCGTGAGCATGGTCGTGAGCATTTTTTTGCCCATCTGGGTTCAAACCGAAGGGGAAGTGACACGGCAACTTTATCCGTTGCACTTCACCGTGATTGAAAACGGTGCCCGCACCACCACCTACTTTCCGTACAGCATTACGGCCACGCTCATGATTGCCGTGGCCACCCTGGCGGTGATGACACTGCGCAGGTATGACAACCGCATCACCCAAATCAAATTGGGCACGCTCAACTCCTTGCTGTTGGCGGGGGTGATGATCTGCGTGGTGTGGTTTTACAACAACGTGAGCAAGGAATATGGCTTTGTCAGGTACGGTATCAACATTTGGATTCCGTTTTTGGCAGTGGCCTGCAACTGGCTCGCGCTCCGCTTCATCCGCAGAGACGAAAAAATGGTGCGCGATTCGGACCGCCTGCGCTGAACTCTTTACCGTCATTCACGTTTTCATTACTCCAACTACCCATTTTATTATGGCCATCACACATTTGGGCACTACGCCTGTACAAACCAGCGGTGAGTTGCCCCGCGTGGGCACCCCCGCTCCGGATTTTCAATTGGTGAATACCGACTTGAAAGAACTGTCGCTAAAGGACTTTGGCGGCAAAAACATCGTGCTCAATATCTTCCCCAGCATCGACACGGGCGTGTGCGCCACTTCGGTGCGCGAATTCAACAAGCGCGCAGCCGCCCTGACTGATACGGTGGTCGTGTGCGTATCCAAAGACCTGCCCTTTGCCATGAAGCGCTTTTGCGGGGCCGAAGGCATTGATAAAGTGGTGACGGTATCGGACTTCCGCAACAAAGGGTTTTCCCAAAGTTATGGGGTAGAAATGCTGGAAGGCGCCCTGGCGGGATTGGATGCCCGGGCCGTGGTGGTCATCAACAAAGAAGGCAACGTGGCCCACACCGAGTTGGTACCAGCCATTGGCCAGGAACCTGACTATGAAGCTGCGCTTAAGGCGCTCTAGCGGCATCATCGTTCACATTAACGGGCCGCGGTTTTTAACCGCGGCCCGTTGCTTTTTATTCAGCAGACAAAAAACCTACAAATCGTATTTTTCTACCGATGTCGCGTCCCTACGGGACGCGTTTGAGTGAAGATAGTATTGTGCCCCGTTAGGGGCACAATATCGGTAGAAGAGATCAATCATCAACGCGGAGTGCCGTAGGCACGGCATATCTTGGTCGAATGCTTAGGATCGAACAATGGTTTATACGGTGACGCGATCGGTAACAAAAATATGTCGAGGCTGTCTCAGAAGGGCAGCCTCTTTTTGTTTTCTTCGTTTTTGATTCAAAATCGAGGCCGATTTTCCAAACATGGGACTTTTGAGACAGCCTTCTTCTGGACGATGCCGTCCATCTTTCAGCGATGTTTTTACTTCACCAATTCATACGCCACGACTGTATTCTTAAAAAACGTGGGCACAAGCAGCAATTTCTTTTCGGCAATGTATTCGATATCGGCAGCGCTGACAGAATCCGCGCGCGTATCCAGCAGCACGGTTGTCTTACCATCAGCGGCTACGTACGTCACCACGCCATTCCAACTGGAAACCAGATAGCCCCCATCGCCCACGGCTTCGATGCCATCGGGGTTCTCGATGCTGTCGGCTTTCAGCGTGACTTGTTGCGAAGCCATGTCCACCGCGTTCAAGGTTTTATCGTTCCAAAGTGCCATCCAAAGCGTGTTGTCCTCGGCCAATAAGCCATTGGGTGCGGGCTGGCCGGTGAGCCACTTGCTCACGATGCCATTTTCTAACACCAGAATTTCGTTGGTGTCCATATCACTCACATACACCTTTCCATCTGCGCCAATGGTGATGTCGTTCAGAAACTTGGCCCCTTCTACAGCAAACGTGCTGGCGATTTCTTGTGTGGCAATGTCGATCTCATGAATACGGTCGATATCGGTAACAAATAATTTTCCATCGTATATGCCCATACCTTTGGGCGCATCCATACCTGTTACCCATTTGTGTTCCATGATGCCGCCATCCAAGGAAACTTTGGAAATAAACCCGTTACCATCTTTGCCGGTGGGGTTGCCATTGATATTGGCCACGTACAATACGCCATTTGCGTCATCAAAGATCACCGACTCAGAGGTGGTCATCAGCGTGTCGGTTTCCCACTTCCATTTTAGTGTGGGCACCGAAGTGGCAGCAGATCCGGTTTCTTTTTTTGGGCCGCACGCAAACAACAGCGCAGCCATCAGGGCAATAAACATCACGTTTTTCATGTGTATGACAATTTGGTTGGCGCAAAGGTACGCAACGACTACGGCTCGCGCACAGCCGCCCGTCACCGCAAAAAGTAGAGAAGTAGAAAAACCACCAAAAGCACAATGGCTGTCCAGCGTATCCACGGGGTTTGCTCGGTGAACGTATAGCCGCAGATGGGGCACTCGCGGCTGGCTGCGTCAATATCCATGGCACAGGAGGGGCACTCTTTTTTCTTCATTGCCATTACCTTGGGCAGGCAAGGTACTACCTGCCTCACACAAGGCGCAGCGGGCCATGCACTTATTTTCTCACGCGGGCACCCCACCCGTTGATTTTGGTTCGTTGTATTGATTCATGGCGGTTGGGAGTGGTATCTTTCGGCCGCCCGCATGGAAAGTCCAAACCGAATGCCCCTCATTAGCGTCACAAAAAACATTCTCTGGCTGTTGCTCTGTGCGGCCCTCGCCTGGCCGGCCACCGCTCAGTCGCCCTTGGAAAAAAAATGGGCGGCCACGTGGAAGGCGACCAGCACCTTGCCCGACAAATTGCTGGCGGGGCGCAGCATGGTGTTGCATGGCCCCTCGCTTTCGCGCGAAGAGTTGCAAAGCGCCCAAACGGTTTTTCAGCAAACCGGTATTGATGCCGTAGGTTACTTCGAAACGGATCAGGTTTTTGCCGGCACTGACACCCAGCGGAGCTTTGCCAACTATTTCAACCGCAGACAGATTTCCTTTTTGATTGCCTTGACCAAAAACGAGGGCGGCTATCTCATATCCATTGTTGCATATAACCGAAAGCCCTCCCTCACCGATGAGGGTGGCGCGGCTTGGCAGGTGCGCTCCGCCTCGTGGCGCGATGCGTTGCTGGTATTGTACACTACGGCCTCGCGGGCACTGGAGCGCGAAAATTTTTTGGTGAACGACCTGCCCGAACAGGATTTGCGCGTGGGGTTGGTGCGGGGCGACCGACAGGAAATCTGTTACCCCAACATACGGTTGGCCCGTATTGCCGTGCCGCGCTTTGATGTGCCCGCACAAACCGACTCGTTGGAAACTTTTTTGAAGACCCATTTTCCGGTGAAGTATGAGTTGGTGGATGGGCAATTGAGCGATCGCGAATTGATCGACCGCGGCTTCACGTTTGTGCTGCGCCATCTCTACACCCGAGGCACGCTTATCAAAGAACTGCTTCAGTATGAACGCAAGGCGGAGACGGCTTTTGCCACCGCCACCTACCCACAAGGCCAGTTGATGTTGAAGCCCATCCCCGCAAGCGCGTATGTGTTCAAGTTTTATCTCAAGGAACTGGAATACGGCAATCTCTATCTTGGCTCGCGGTGGGATGCCGACCTGACATGGCAAGATGCGCTGCTCAACCACATCCGCCTGTATCAGGCCGATCGAAGGTTGTAAGTGGCTTTCTGCCAAAATCCCGCTCGTGGAATTTTAACCTTCGTTAACATAGGCAGCCGTACCTTTGCGGCCGTGTTTTTGGCGGGAAAAGAATGGCCTGTCTCGTTTTGCCAGTAAAATCGGTTGTCGACCACCGATGGATTATTTGTAAAAACCAGAACCGCTTCCCGTTTGAACGGTTAACGTATCATACTCCCAAATTAAATGAAACTGATTTTCGCATCCATGGCCGTGTTGTTTGGCATGCAGGCGTTTGCGCAAGAGGGCAAAGGCAATGGAAAAATTACCGGAACGATACTCGATGCTGGCACCAAAGCGCCCGTTGAGTTTGCCACTGTGGCGCTGACGGAGGCCGCTGGAAAAACCATTGATGGAACCATTGCCGATAGCAAAGGCAAATTTACCATTGCCAAAGTGGCCGATGGAAATTACACGGTCGTCATTTCCTTCATCGGCTATGAAACCATCAGCAAAACCGTAGTGCTGGAGGGCAAAAAGAATGACATTAACCTCGGGACGATCTCCCTCAAAGAGGAGGCGAAGCAACTGGGCGAAGTGGTGGTGCAGGGCCAAAAAGATTTGGTGGAGGAACGCGTAGACCGCACCATTTACAATGCGGAGAACGATCAGACCACCAAAGGGGGCGATGCGGCAGATGTGCTGCGAAGGGTACCCCAACTCACCGTGGATTTTGATGGCAACGTGAGTCTGCGCGGCAGCCAAAATGTGCAAGTGCTCATCAACAACAAGCCTTCTACCATTGTGGCCAGCTCCATTGCCGATGCGCTCCGGCAGATTCCCGCGGATCAGATCAAAACCGTGGAGGTGATCACGTCTCCCTCTGCGCGTTATGATGCCGAAGGCTCGGCTGGCATCATCAACATCATCACCAAGAAAAACAACCTGGAAGGGCTCACGCTCAATATCGATGCGGGCGTGGGCTACCGCGGCAGCAACCTGGGCTTGAGCGGCAACTACCGCAGGGGCAAAATGGGTTTTTCACTGGGCGGGTTTGGCCGTGCCAACTATAACATCGATGGAAGTTTTGAGAACTTTCAGGACAACGTAGAGAACGGCATCCAAACGGTGCAGCGCGCGGGCAACCGCAGCGAGGGCTTGTTTGGAAACTATAATCTGGGGTGGGACTATGACATCAACGAGAAAAACTCGTTGGCTGCCAGCGTGCGGTTTGGAGTGCGCAATAACTTCAGCTATCAGGACAATTTGAGCTCGCAATCCTTTTCGAACAACACCTTGTTGGGCAGCAGCCTGCGCAACGTACGCACCGAAGATCTCTCCAACAACGTAGACGTGAACGTTAGCTACACGCGGCAGTTTTCCAAACCCCAGCAGGAACTCAGCTTTCTGGCGTTGTACAGCGTCAACAACCGCAACAACGATTTTACCAACGCCATTTTGAATGAATCGACCGAAGCGGTGGAATCGCGTTTAAAGAATTTGAACGATGGCCTGAATCGGGAAACCACACTGCAATTGGATTATCAAACACCGATCGGCACCAACCAGATGTTGGAGATGGGTGCGAAGGACATCAGGCGCACGGTGCTCAGCGACTTTACGTACTTCACCGCGACCGGGGCCGATGGGGAATTTGTGCAAGACAACAGCACCCAGCGCAACAACAATTTGAACTACCAGCAAGATGTTCTGTCGGGCTATCTTTCGCACACCTACAGTGCCAAATCCGGCTACAGCCTGAAAACGGGGTTGCGGTATGAGTACACAACCATCAATGCCTTTAGCCGGACCGAAGCCGACATTCCAATTCCTGAGTATGGCGTGCTGGTGCCCAGCGTGAACGCATCCAAAAAGCTGAAAAAGGGAACGGTGAAGGCCTCGTACAACCGCAGGATACAACGCCCCGGCATTCAGTTTTTGAATCCCAACCGGCAAGACCAAAATCCGTTGAACGTGACCATTGGCAATCCGGAATTGGACCCCGAGTTTACCAACAACTATGAAGTGGGTTACAGCACGTTTATCAAAGGCACATCCCTGAACTTTACCGGTTTTGTGCGCAACAGCAACAACGCCATCCAGAGTATCCGCAGATTTGCTGCCGATACGATCATCTCCGAATACTTCAATGTAGGAAAGGAAAATGCCTATGGCATGAGTTTTTTTGCCAACGTTTCTATTGGCAAACTTTCGTTGAATGGCGGAGGCGATGTATACTATGCGGACTTGGCCAATAATGATCCTAATCCTGTCGAAAATGCAGCCAACACCGGATGGGTGTACAGCGGCCGCGTGTTTGGCGGGTATGACCTGGGAAAAGGGTGGGCGCTGCAAACGTTCAGTTTTTACCGCGGCCGGAGAATTCAATTGCAAGGCTTTCAAGGCGGATTTGGGATTTACAGTTTGGGTGCCCGCAAGGAATTCAAAAACAAAAAAGGCAGCGTGGGCATGGGGTTGGAGAATTTCCTGGCTCCCAACATGAAGATACGCAACGGTCTGGAGACCCCGCTCATTGACCAGCGAAGCACTACGGTACTCAACAACTGGAGTGTTCGGGTAAACTTCAGCTACCGCATTGGCAAAATGAGCTTTGACCAACCGCGCAGGCGTGGCCGCAATGTAAACAACGATGATTTGAAAGAAGGCGATGGCGGAGGAGCCGGAGACATGGGCGGTGGCATGCAGGGCGGTGGCGGCTTTGGTGGCGGCCAGCGCGGAGGGCAACGGCCCGCAGCACCGGTAGCGCCTGCCAAAGCACCGGAGGTAAAATCGGACCCGACAGCCGCAGCGAAAGCCGAAGGGGCATGGAATTACACGGTGGAATCACCACAGGGGGGTGAAGGAAAAATCGTGATTGAGAAAACAGCCAATGGCTACACCGGAACCATGACCAGCGCGCGCATGGGCAACCGCTCCGTGCCGCTGCAAAACGTTAGGTTAACCGGTAACGAGCTTGTGTTTGAGTACACGCTTTCGTTTGGCGGCAACAGCACCGTAGTGCAAGTGAAGTCCGTGATCACGGGCGATGAGCTGGCCGGAACGATGGCATTCGGGCAGTTTGGATCGTTTCCGATCAAGGGAAAACGGGAGTAGGTGTCTGCGATTCTTTGTGCGACTGGGATGTAAAGTCCTCACAGAAAAGCTCAAAGAAATGCAAAGAATCGAAAGGTAGGTTTAGGCGCAAGGATGCGCAACTATTTTGAATGTGGCTTTGTGTAACTCCGCGCTTCTTTGTGAAACGTTGAGTAGTAATCTACTACGCGGAGTTGCACAAAGAAGCACGAAGGAAAGCCAAAATCAAATTTTGTTCTGACCCACTGTAGAGTCGTTTTTTGAAACGGCTATTTTTTTGAGACGTCTACAATTTGTAGGTAATACCAAAGCTACCACCGGAAATGGTACCTCCGCCAAACTCGAGATTGACACCCCACTTTTCATCAAAGAAATAGCGGCCCCCTACTTGCAGGTCTAGGCCCACACCGGAACCTTCGCCCCCGAAGCCATCAAATCGGCTATCGTTCCATTTCACGTCCGACCAGAAATAGTAACCCAGTGTTAACCCCGCGTACAAGTTCCACTCCGGAGGCAGGTTGAACAACGTGTTGAAATGATAGTTGCCGTTAAATGACAATACGGTCAGCGATTGGCTGTAACGGAAACCGCCCGCCCGGTTGGAGTAATTGCGATACGAAATGCGCGGTCCAATAGAAATCGATTCGTGTACGCCAAAATCGGCACCCACATACACAGGCACGCCAAACGAGGAGAAGCCCACGCCCGCGTTCAACTGCTTGCCGCCTTTGCCGAGATTGCCCTGCGCCAACGCTGCCGTTGCCCATGCCATACACACGATTGAAAAAACAAGTTTCTTCATGAATAATAATTTGTTTGGTTTTTAAGTGCGCAATAATAGTGCATCACACGCAGGAAGACAATAGCGATCGGCCAAACGCCCAACAATCAGCCACGAGTGTTCTTGCGCGTCACCCATGCCACCAATATGATCAACGCCACGCACCAGAGCAGTGTCTCCGCATCCCAGCCCCAACACCACGAGAAAAGAGACCCGATGCCTCCCACGATGCCCCCGATCAGTCCGGCTATCAAACCAAACAACCCGGCTATCAATCCGGTAAACAGGCCAAACAAACCACCGATCAATCCCACAAGACCTCCTGCCAGACCAATCCAAAAGGGAAATGCGAGCACAAAGATGAGTACAACGACAACAGTAGTGGCTTTTGTCATATCAAAACACGTTTGGTAATCGAACTTCAAAAATCTTTCCAGAAATCAACACCCGCTCACAGGCCTCAGAAAAGAGGTTGAGACTGCTCGGTTGCGCATCAGCGTTCACAGGCGGACAATTCAAGTGTTCGTTTTTGCAAATAGAGGCAATACGATTACACCCGCCCGTTGATGGTCATTCTCTTCACGTGGCGTTTCGCAGCCTGCGTTATTGCAGTTGAAGCACGGCATTGGTGCGCGTGCGCGAGTCCACCATCAAGTTGGGTTTTTTGGAAATCGTTTGCCCAAATGACGGGGCCATTTCGTGCATCTTGCTCTGCCACGCATCCGTTTTGGCTTCCTTCTTAAAACACCGCTGCACTAACTCCAGCATCATGGCCACCGCAGTGGATGCCCCGGGTGAAGCGCCCAGCAAGGCCGCAACCGTGCCATCCTCTGATACGACTAACTCCGTACCAAATTCCAGCACGCCACCTTCCTTGGCGTGTTTCTTGATCACTTGCACGCGCTGCCCCGCCTCTTTCAATTCCCAGTCTTCCAGTTTGGTGAAGGGCACGTATTCGCGCAAGGCCGCCAGCCGGTCTTCGGGTGTCAGGCGAAGTTGTTCAATCAGATACTTGGTGAGCGGCACGTTTTTGATACCGGCAAAAATCATCGGCATCAGGTTGTCTAACTTGATGGACATGGGCAAATCCATCAGCGATCCGTTTTTCAAAAACTTGGTCGAGAATCCCGCAAAGGGACCAAAGAGCAATTCCTTTTTGCCGTTGATGATACGCGTGTCCACGTGTGGCACGGACATGGGGGGCGAGCCCACGCTGGCTTTGCCATACACCTTGGCGTGGTGTTTTTGAATGAGTTCTTCGTTGAGGCATTTGAGCCACAGCCCGCTCACGGGAAAGCCGCCATACCCCTTTCGCTCATTGATCTCGGCCCGCTTGAGCAAATGCAAGGTGGCGCCCCCGGCACCGATAAAACAAAAGCGCGTATTGGTCTGGAGTTTTTTGCCCGTGGCCAAGTCCTTCACGAAAACATCCCATCCGCCTTTGCCATCGGGGTCAAGGTCAAGGCACTCGCTGTGATACCGCACGCTTACTCCGGGCATCTTGCTCAGTTGGTCAATCATGCCGCGCGTGAGTGCGCCAAAGTTTACATCGGTGCCCATTTCCATGCGTGTGGCGGCCACAGGCATTTTTTTACTGCGCCCCCGCATGACAATCGGTGCCCAGGCCTCCATCTCTTCACGGTTTTCGGTGTAGGCCATATCGGCAAAAAGGCAGCACTCGCGCAGCAGTGCATAGCGCTTGCGCAGAAAGTCCACGTTGGCATCGCCCCACACCAAACTCATGTGCGGTATCTTAGTGATAAAGTCTGCCGGACGTGTCAGGTATTTTTTTTCCACCAGGTAAGCCCAAAACTCGCGCGATACCTCAAACGATTCGGCAATCTTTAGCGCTTTGGCCACATCCACCGATCCATCCGTTTTTTGAGGCGTGTAGTTTAGTTCGCAAAAGGCCGCATGCCCGGTACCGGCATTGTTCCACGCATCCGAGCTTTCCATGCCTGCCACATCCAAGCGCTCGAAAATCTGGATGGTGATGCCGGGGTCTAACTCTTTTAGAATGATACCGAGGGTGGCGCTCATGATGCCTGCGCCCATCAGCACAACATCGCTTTTGGGCGGCAGGGGGGACGCAGATTTTGCCATGGGGTTGAAAAAGTGCCGAAGTTAGCCGTTGCCCGAAGCGTTTGCAAACCGCGCACTACATAGGCCGCGCGGTGTTTCACCCGCGTGTGCGTACGGTCACCAAAGTTGAAACAATCAGCAACGCGCACACGCCCGCGGCCACCCAGCCGCTGGCGGCCCAAAAAAGCAAGGCCCCCACCACCATGTAATACACCGGAACGACAAACAGCCCAAACGCGAACTTGAGAGAGGCAACAAACACGGGGTCTTTGATGCGCTTATGCAGCCTTTTCCATACGGCCAACGGGGGCGCATGCAGCCATTGCCACCACGGATTGATTTTGCGTCTGTGAGTCGCAGTCACGGGCGTCAGTGGCGTGCCCTCCGCAACCAAAGCGACTAGGGCATTGCTTTGCTTGGGATCGAGATAGTCAACTCCGGCCTCGTCCAGTTGCCGCACGATGGCATCATGCTGTGCTGCATCTTCGATGTGCGTGGTAAGTTTTTTCATGGCTTCGGCCACTTCCAGCCGCAGGTGTTGAGCCTTTGCCTTTTCGTCCACCAGTGCCTCGGCCGTCACCGCGATAGGCTGGCCATACAGGATGCTCACGCTACTTCGAAATTGGCGGTGCGCTTCGTAGTTCAACCCCACAGGCACAATGTGTATGGTTTGGTTTGGGTGCTTGCGCACAAAATCAAATACCACGCGGGTGAAACCCTTGCTCAGCGCACGCACCCTTCGTTGGCTTCCGTGGTTGCCCTCGGGGAAGATGATAACGGAGTGCCCGCGCGCAAATAGCTCGGTGGTGGCATCAAACGTCTGTTGATTGTTCGCAACGGTTTCCAACCCATCGCGCAGGCGAAATACCGGCAACAGGTTGAGCGAGGTGAGGAACCACCGCGCCCAGCGCTTTTTGAAAATATCGGCTCGCGCCAAGAAGTAGGTAAAGCGATGATCGGTACATACGATCAGGAGCGCATCCATAAATGCGTTTTGGTGATTGGGCGTGAACAAAATGGGGCCGGGCGGAAGTTGCTCAACGCCCCGAACCACGAGCTTTCGATAAAAAAAGAAGAGCCCGATGCGAACGTACGCTCTGAGCACGTAATACCATGCCCGCTGCATCAGGAGGCTGGTTGGGGTGCGCGCCCGCGCGACCAATAGTAGGCGAGCGCCAAACCGGAAACGATATGCCAAATGCCCCACCAAGCCGCCACCAGTGCCATGCCGCCCATGCCATCAAAAAAACGGAAGATCAGGATCAGGCCAAGTCCCGAATTTTGAATGCCGGTTTCCAAGGCGATCGTTTTCTGGTCTGTCAGCGAAAGTCCGCCCCAGCGCGCGGCCCAAAAGCCGGTGAGCAAAGCCAGCGCGTTGTGTGCAAAAACCAATACCACCACCCGGTGGATGTGTGCCATAAAGTGATCGACATTGCTGCCAAACGCCAACAGCACAAACCCAATAAAAATAACGATGGAGACGGGCTTTACATAACCGGAAATTTTCTTGGCCCGGGTGGGCGCATAATGGGCTACGGCCATGCCCAATGCCAGTGGTATGCCCGCCAGCGTAACGATGGTCTGAACCATGTTGCCCGCATCGAGGGAGATATCGCGCAGCAGCCCCGAGGTAGGCGGATACCAGCCCGCCCACAATGCCAGGTTCAGGGGTGTGGCCGCAATGGCCAACACCGTGCCTATGGCCGTGAGGCTCACCGACAGGGCCGTGTTGCCCCGCGCAAAGTGTGTGAGAAAATTGGAAATGTTGCCCCCCGGACAGGCAGCCACCAGCATCATGCCCAACGCAATGGTTGGGTGCGGCCGCAAAACCCACACCAACCCGAACGTAATGGCTGGCAAAACAAAAAACTGAGTAGCAATGCCGATGAGGGAGGCCCGGGGGTTATCAGCCAGGCGCTTGAAGTCTTCGGTTTTCAGATCCAGGGCCACACCAAACATGAGCACGGCCAACACGACATTCAACACCCACAGGCTGTCGCTGCTAAAGTTTAGCCGTACGGCATCGAGTTCTTCCATTCGGTTAGGTGCCTAAAAATACAAGAAAGGCCCATGTGCGGGGCAATTTTGTTCAAGTGCTTCGTTTTCTTTTTGTCTTTCGTCTGTATATATTCGTTGTTCAAATGAATCGACTATGAAGGCATTTCGGTGGTTTGTGCTGTTGTTGGCAACGGTGTTGATTTCGGTGGGTTGCGAAGAGGATGGCCCGAGCAATCCCAACGACTATGTGAACGCGTGGATATTGGAAAACATGCGGTTCTATTATTACTGGGCAAACGAGATTCCTACGGCCCCGGCCAACACACTGGCACCGGAGCCTTTTTTCGAAAGCCTGCTGTCGGACGAAGACCGGTTTTCGTGGATACAGGAAAATTTTCAAGAACTGCTCAACTCCTTGCGCGGGGTAAACAAAGAGGCAGGGTATGAGTACATTTTGTACAGAGACCCGAACGCTCCGGGCAATGTGGTTGCCCAGGTGCTCTATGTCAAACCGACCTCGCCCGCCAGCACCACTGCGCTCAAACGGGGCGACATGATCACCAAAATAAACGGGCAGACCATCACCGAACAAAACTTCCGCACACTTCTTTCGCAGATTGGCGAACCGCACACAGTTGAGTATCGGCCCATCAATATCGAATCGGGCACGTTTGGGCAATCCGTTTCGCTCCAATTGAACACGGTGGAGTTTGCCGAGAACCCCAACTTTTACCACACGGTCTTTACGCAATACCCCAATTACAAGATCGGGTATTTTGTGTACAATCTCTTCAGCACGGGTCCTACTGAGGGAAGCACGATATACAATGCCGAAATGGACCAGATTTTTGCCGGGTTCAAGAGTGCGGGCATTACCGATCTGATTGTGGACTTACGCTTCAACAGCGGAGGATCAGAAACGGCTACGCGCAACTTGGCCAGTCTGATCGGCAAAAATGTTACTTCTTCAGACATCTTCGTGAAACGCCAATACAATGCGCAGTTAACGCAGGCAATCGTCAATGACCCGCAACTGGGGCCGTCTTTTCTCGAAGTAAAGTTCATCGACAAAGCACAAAACGTAGGGAATCAACTGGAGCGGGTTTTTATTCTGACAGGATCACGCACGGCTTCCGCCAGCGAACTGCTGATAAATGGCCTTAGGCCGTTTATGACCGTGTTTTTGATCGGCAACCAAACGGTGGGTAAAAATGTGGGTTCAATTACTTTGTACGAAGAAGACGAACCGCGCAATACCTGGGGCATGCAACCCATCGTAGTGAAGTCGTTCAACAAATTAAATCAATCCGACTATGGCAACGGCTTTGTTCCTAACCGATTTGACGAAGACAATCGGCTGCACTTATTTCCGCTGGGCGATACACGCGAGCGGCTCTTGGGCCTTGCGTTGAGCGAAATTACCGGATTGGCAATCAATGGAAGGCATTCCGGACGGGACGGTGTGCCACAGCACGCAATTGCCACCTCACTCGATACCAAACCCGTATGCAATCAGCTCATCATTGATGCGGAAGATGGAGAAGCACTGCGCAAATTGCTGACCCGGTACTGACCCGCAGCCACACATCTTATTTTTGAAATCACATAGGCTCATAGAAAACATAGCTTTTGAGTTGCTGGTCTATGTGGGCCATGTGCCTATGTGTTTGAATTTCCGATAAAATCTGCCTTTTTAATTTCGATGCGCCAGCCCTGTATCAGGAGGTAAATTATTTGGCAATGGCTCCTGCCTGACCTATTTTTGGCGTTCCATTTTTTCCCCTGCCCATGAAACGCGACAAGCTGGTCTTTGACCTCATCGACAAAGAAAAACATCGCCAAGAGAGCGGCATTGAACTCATCGCCTCCGAAAACTTTACCTCGCCACAGGTAATGAAGGCGCAGGGCTCGGTGCTCACGAACAAATATGCCGAAGGTTTGCCGGGCAAGCGCTACTATGGCGGCTGCGAAGTGGTGGATGAAGTAGAGCAACTGGCCATCGACCGGGTAAAAGAGTTGTTTGGGGCCGAGTGGGCCAATGTGCAGCCCCACTCGGGCGCGCAGGCCAATGCGGCCGTTATGTTGGCCTGTCTGAAACCCGGGGATAAAATACTTGGGTTTGACTTGTCGCACGGGGGCCATCTTACCCATGGCTCGCCCGTGAATTTTTCGGGCAAACTCTATCAGCCTTCGTTTTATGGCGTGGAGCAAGAAACAGGCCTTATCGACTTTGACAAAGTGATCGAAACGGCCCAGCGCGAAAAACCCAAAATGATCATCTGTGGCGCCAGTGCCTACAGCCGCGATTGGGACTACAAAAAGTTGCGCGAAGCGGCCGATGCGGTGGGCGCGGTGCTGCTGGCGGATGTTTCGCATCCCTCGGGCTTGATCGCGCGCGGCCTGCTCAATGACCCGATGGAGTATTGCCACATCGTTACGACCACCACGCACAAAACGCTGCGCGGTCCGCGTGGGGGCCTGATCATGGTGGGCAAAAACATCGACAATCCTTTTGGACTCAAAACACCCAAAGGCGAGCTTCGAAAGTTGGGTTCGGTATTGGATTCAGGCGTTTTCCCCGGCACACAGGGAGGCCCGCTCGAACACGTGATTGCCGCCAAAGCCATTGCCTTTGGCGAGGCATTGACCGATGAGTATCTCGAATACATTGTGCAAGTGGCCAAAAATGCCAAAGCCATGGCGGCTGAGTTTGTCAAACGCGGCTACAAAATCATTTCGAACGGCACAGACAATCATTTAATGTTGATTGACCTGCGTTCAAAAAACCTGACGGGCAAAGCGGCCGAAGAAGCCTTGATCCAAGCGGATATCACCATCAACAAAAACATGGTACCCTTCGATACGCAATCGCCCATGGTCACTTCGGGCATGCGCATCGGCACACCGGCCATCACCACGCGTGGGCTCAAAGAGAAAGACGTCATCAAGGTGGTGGACTTGATTGACGAGGCATTGTCCAAACCCACAGATGCCAAACACTTGAAAAACGTGAAGCGCAAGGTGAACACGTTCATGAAGAAGTTTCCGCTGTACGCGTAGTGTTTTGTTTTCACGATTTGTTGACCCATGCCGCTGGACCAGCCTGACGATTACCCGGAAGAAAAAGAAATGTCTTTCCTCGATCACCTCGAGGAGTTGCGCTGGCACATTGTCAAATCGGTAGCGGCCATCCTCCTGATGATGATCGTGTCGTTTTTCTTTACGCAATGGATTTTTCACAACATTGTCTTCGCCCCTACCCGCATTGATTTTCCTACGTTTCAATTGCTGTGTAAGCTAGGAGAGGCCACCGGTGCAGAGGAGGCCCTGTGCGCGAAACCGTTTCCGTTTAAAGTGCAAAGCCGCTTTATGACGGGGCAGTTTACCATGCAACTGACTACGGCTTTTGTGCTCGGCTTTGTGCTGGCATTTCCCTATGTGTTTTGGCAGATCTGGAGTTTTATCAAGCCCGGCCTGCGGCTCAAAGAAAAAAATTCTTCGCGCGGGGCAGTGTTTGCGGTGTCTTCGCTTTTTATCACCGGAGTGTTGTTTGGTTATTTTGTAATGTGTCCGTTGGCCATCTGGTTTTTGTCCACCTATAGCATCAGCCCGGTTATCTCCAACGAGTTTGACATTACCTCCGTGGTGTCGACCATGGTGGCGCTGGTCTTTGGCAGCGGGCTGTTGTTTCAATTACCTGTGGTGGTGTATTTCCTGACCAAGATCGGCATGATCACGCCCCAGTTTATGCGCAAAAACAGAAAATATGCGCTTGTTGGCATTTTGGTGCTGGGCGCCATTGTGACGCCACCCGATCCGCTCAGCCAGTCGCTGATTTCGCTGCCGTTGTATCTGCTGTACGAAGTGAGCATCTTCATCTCGGCAGGGGTGGTGCGCAGAAAGGAAAAGGAAGAAGCTGCGGCTGCGCAGTTTTGAATTTTCGCCCGTTACGCTGACCTTCGCCCTCATGAACCCTACCCTCGCCATCGGTGCCGACCATGCCGGCTTTGAGTACAAAGAGTTGCTGAAAAAAGCACTGATCAGCCGAGGATACGCGGTAAAAGACTTTGGCACGCATTCCACCGAATCGGCCGACTACCCCGATTTTGCCCACCCGGTGGCCAGTGCCGTGGAGAACAACGAATTTGACTTGGGCATTCTTCTCTGTGGCAGCGCCAATGGCGTGGCCATCACCGCCAACAAACATCAGGGTATCCGGGCGGCCATCTGCTGGACGGAGGAACTTGCCTCGCTGGCGCGCCTGCACAACAACGCCAACGTGGTTTGCCTGCCGGCCCGATTTATTTCTTATGCCGAAGCGGAGAAAATCGTTGACCGGTTTTTGCACACCGCCTTTGAAGGTGGCCGCCACGAACGAAGGGTATTGAAAATCAGTTGTTGATCCGAATCCAGTTTTCGCCTTGGCGCTGATAGCGGCCCTGCAGCCGCGGCAGCCTTGCAATGACAGACGGCAAGTAATTGTCTGGATCGACAATCACCTCGGGAAGGTGTCGCTGAAAGCAGCGATCCAAAAGTAAGATGTGTTCGATTACCTCGGGCTGTTCGAAAACCGGTTGACTAATACGCCAATCCAAAAAGAATGAGGCGGGGCGGTTGCGCTCGTACAGGGCCATGTCATCGGCCAGTACCATGATTTCCTTTTGCGAGAGGTTGGCTGCGCGGGGCGAGGGTGTAAGAACTAATCTGGAATAATCGACCTGCGGAAGTTGGTCATAACGGGCCAGTAAACTCAGCGCAATCGTACCCACCACAAAAACCCAAAGCGAAAGTTCGGCCAGCCACTTTCTGCGGATAAGCAAAAGATAATTGCTCATCAGGTACACCAGCGGGGGCAACCAAGGCAGCAAGCTGGCGGGCGTGAGCCCGGGCACAAACACGTACATAATGATGCCTGCGAGCAACCAAATGAGCATGGCTTGAAGGAGTTGATTTTGATAACGGGTCAGGCGGGCTTCGCGGCTCATCATAAAGAGCGAGAAAACAAAATACGTGATGGGGATGGCGCACAGCATCAATATCGTTTTCCCCGACACCAAGTCGGGCACCACGCGGGTCAATTGTGCCACGTAGTAGTGCTGCCAAAGCAGGCCAAGGCCATCATGTACAAAATACCATGCCCCCAGCGCAAGGTGTGGCAGCAAGAAACCGATGATTAACAAGAGAATCTTGCGCGCATCGGCTTGGGCAAATAACAGCAACAGTACCAGGGCCGCAGGCAGAAAAAAGATATGAACAAACACGGTAAGGGAAGCGAGCGAAAGAAAGATGCCCAAATTGAAAATGGTGGCATCGCGCTGTTGGCGAAATTCAATTTCGCGAAAGAGGTTGCCCAGCGCCAGCAGCAGGAAAGACGAAGAGAACAACTCCGGGGTGAGTTGGTAGGTATCAAACGAATAGAAGGCGGTTACCACAAACAGCAGTGCGGGCAAGTAGGTGTTTTCGGTATAGGCTTTGGCGCGGATGAGCAAGATGGCAAAGTAGCTGGCCTGTAGAAACAGGAGGAGCAATGCGAACACCTGCCGGGCGGTGGTGGAGTGGCCCAAAAGCCAAAAGGTAAATTGGTGGAACAACGCTTGCAGGGGCGGCACGGTGTCCCACAGCTCCGTGTAAAGTTGCTGGTCGGCCGTCATCATTTGGCCCACTACGCGGCCGTGCAATTGCCCCACGGTAAGCGGGGGGGCATCCGTCAGCAAAATGGACCCCAGTGCCACCACCACAACCAGAACGGCCAGCAATCGGTAGGGATCATTGATGCGGAAAAAACGGAGCATACCGATTTCTTAGCGGCTGGGTCTCAATGCCCACGGATTAACAACACGTAGGCCTTCAATCCCGCGAAAATCAGCCTGGTTCCGCGACACCAGTGGCAGGCGATAAACCAGACAGGTGGCTGCAATGATCGCATCGGGAAGTTTGGTGGCGTGCCTTTTGCGAAGGGAGATGGTAGATTCAACGATTTGTTCATCAAGCCCGATGACATGCGCGTGGGAAACAAATTCAACCACCGATGCCGGGACAGATGAAAAACTGAGTAACTCAATTTTGTTGATCACGGAAAGCCTTGGGCGACTGTCAAGTACTTTTTTCAAAAAAGAAGCCGCCTGACGTGGCAACGAACCGCTGGCAAAATCAATGATACAATTGGTGTCAATTAAATGCGGCTCCATTCATTGCGCATTTTTTCAAGTTCCCGATGCAGTTGTTTAGCTTTTTGGGTGGATATACTCTTGTATAGTTTGCCTGAGACGTTCTTGGCCGGACGGATGGTGCGATCCAGCTTAATAAGATCGAGAGATTCCAACTGCTCCAGCAAAGCAAGTGCTTTCTCATTGGTAATCGTCACGCCCACCGTTTTCATATGTTTTTCAAGAATGTGTACTCCGATTTCCAAAGGTACTAATTTCTTATCTTTGCACCATGAGCAGTACGGTACGGCAGCAGAAGGTGGCCCGCATGATTCAAAAAGAACTGAGCGGTATTTTTCAGCGCGACCGCAAGGGAATCGTGGGCCATTCTTTCATCAGCATTGCCGAAGTGCGCATGAGCCCCGACCTATCCGTGGCCAAAATTTACCTCGGCCTCACGCTTTCCAAAGACAAAGAAGCGGTGCTCAACAAGCTCAACACACGCAAAAGCGAAATCCGCAAAGAGCTGGGTGACATCATCCGCAAACAAGTGCGCATCATTCCCGAGTTGATCTTTATCATTGACGAAGTTGAGGAAAAAGCCCAACGGGTGGAGGAAATCATCCGCAATCTTCACATCCCGCCCGAAACCAAAGTCAGCTAGCCCCTGTGAACTTCCCGCTGTTTGTTGCGAGGCGCTACTTCCTTTCCCGCAGGAAAAAGAATTTCATCAACATCATCTCCATCTTGTCCATGGTGGCGTTGGCGTTGGCCACTGCGGCCCTCATCATCGTCTTGTCGGTTTTTAATGGCTTGGAGGGGCTGCTCCGTACCCTCAACAGCCGCTTTGACCCCGAACTCAAAATATCGGCCATCAAAGGAAAATCCTTTGTGGTCAGCGATTCCTTGCGCCAGCGCATAACCCAGGTGCCCGGGGTAAAAATTGTAACCGAGGTTATTGAGGACTATGCCTATGTGCGCTACCGAGGAGCCGACATGGTAGCCACGCTGAAAGGCGTGAGCCAGAACTTTATTGACCAGCACCGCCTGGACGAGGCGATGCAGCAGGGCGATCTGTGGTTGATACGCGACAGTGTGGAGTATGCCGTGATCGGACAGGGTGTGCAATATGCTCTTTCGCTGCCGCTGGCGGATGATTTCAACCCGCTGCAAGTGTTTTACATCAAGAACAACAATAGCCGTTCGGCCAACCCTGCCGATTTGTATTTTCAGCAAAACCTTCGCGTAAGCGGGGTGTTCTCCATCGAAAAAAACATCGATGAGAATTACATCCTGGTGCCGCTGGCGTTTGCCGAACGGCTGCTCAACTACGCCAACAAACGCACGGCATTGGAAGTGATGACCGATGGCCAAACCGCGCAGGTAAAGCAACGACTACAAAAACTCTTGGGCCCCGGCTTTTCGGTGCTCACCAACGAGGAGCAGCACAAAGACTTGTACCGGCTGCTGAAGCTCGAAAAACTCTTTGCCTTTGTCAGCTTTGCCCTTCTGCTGCTCATTTCGGCCATCAACATCTTTTTTTCATTGATGATGTTGGTCATCGACAAAAAGCGCGATGTCGCCATTCTTTTTGCCATGGGCGCGCGCGAAGCCACCATCCGTTCCGTTTTTGTGCACCAGGGCGCCCTCATTGCATTTATCGGGGCAGGCGCGGGGCTTGTTTTGGGCGCGGGCATCTGCTTGCTTCAGCAACACATTGGGCTGGTGAGCATGGGCATGGAAAATGCCATTGTTGCCAACTACCCGGTGGCCATGAAAGCATCGGACTTTGTGCTCACGGTGTCCGTCCTGATCGGCATTACCGTGCTTATTTCGTTCTATCCGGCCTCCGTGGCGGCCCGCGGCTACCGTCCGGATATCCATTAATCGTGGCCATGTACCAAACATGTAAGGTCTGACGTCAAAAAGAGTGGTTTTGGCCGTTAAAACAGGCTATTTTGCGATTCTGCTTTTTCCAAAATTCGGTTGAGACGCTGCTGAATAGCTTCTTTGGTTGAATGAGCCCGGAAAAGGCAGCGCATCTGCCATGAAGGTTTCTGCCTCACAACCCTTTCAGATCATCTACTCGCTGTATCAGCACGAGTACCTCGGCTACCTTTTTGAGTCGTTTATTGTGCACTTGGACGAAAAAGGCAAGCTCACCTACCAGCACCAAAACATTTCGGCCAAAAATGCCCGCGAGTTCAGCCGCGGCTTAGATGCACGCGATTTTGAACTCATCGAGCTCATGGACAAAATGAGCCAGGACGTGATTTTGAAGAAATTCAGCGCCAAGGCCATGAAGCCCACCGAGTTTTTTGCCAAGACCTACGACAAGCAAAAAGGCAATGAACTGGTACAGGAAGAGATCGAGCGCTACCTGGAAACCAAGCGAAGCGAGGTGCTGGACAAGCTAAAAGGCAAGATGCTGTTTGAGATGGGCAATGATGGCGAGCCCACCTGGAAAAAACTGGACGTGCTGGAAAAACGGGCACAGGTCCTTTTTCATTTTCGCAAATCGGCCGACACCACCGTGTACTACCCCACCCTCACGTACGAGGGGAAAAAAATAGACATACCCAACCCCGCTGCCTACCTGGTGTGCAAAAACCCCGCCTGGATGGTGGTGAACGGCAAGCTCTATGGGTTTGAAAAGCACGTAGACGGCAAGAAGCTGCTGCCCTTCTTGACCAAGAAGAGTGTGGTCATTCCCAAAAACCTAGAGGAAACGTACTACAACCGGTTTATCGCTCCGCTCATCGCCTCGTTTGAAGACATTGACGTAGAAGGATTTGAAATCGTGAAAACGGAATACGACCCGCATCCGCTGCTCACCCTGTCCGAACTTCAAACCACCGCCAGCGAAGCCCCTTTGTTGTTTGATGAAGCGCCCAAGGAACGCACCGATGACGAAACGGGCAAAATCTTTTTCGACCTCTCGTTCAAGTATGGCAAACACCGCTTTCGCGGAGAGGCGTTTGGGCAGGTTAGCGTATCGCTCGAAAAAAAGGAAACCGATTATGTGTTTCATCGCGTGAAGCGCAACCTGGATGCCGAAAAAAAATACGCGCAAACCCTGATCAAGCTGGGGCTGCCGCTCAAAGGGTTCCGCGTGGCGGTGGACAAAGCCCATGCCTTTTCCTGGCTCAACGAAAACCGCGTGAACTTGCTGAACCTCGGCTTTGAAGTGAGCCAGCCCGAAAACCGCGACAAAAAATATTTTGTAGGCAAGGCGGTGATCGAACTGGAGGTCAAAGAAAACATCGACTGGTTTGACATCCACGCCAAAATCCGGTTTGGCGAATACGAAATCAGTTTCAAAGAACTCCGCAAGCTCATCCTCAAAAAGAAAGTGGAGTTCAAGTTGCCCAATGGCGAAATTGCCATCATACCCGAAGCGTGGCTCGTTAAGTATGGCGACCTCTTCGCGATGAGCGAAACGCAAGGCGATGCCGAAAAACCGGTATTGAAAAAGTACCACCTCAACCTGCTCATGGAATTGCAAGAAGGCAACCTGGCCAAAGTGCACATGAGCGAGCGACTAAAAAACCTACGCACGTTTACCGGCATCAAAGACTACCCGGTGCCCACCGGCTTCCAAGGCGCGCTGCGCCCCTATCAAAAGGCCGGCTACAACTGGCTTCGTTTCCTCAATGAGTTTCACCTGGGCGGTTGTCTGGCCGATGACATGGGCCTGGGCAAAACGGTGCAAACGCTGGCCTTGCTGCAATCGGAAAAAGAAAAAGGCAACGCGGGCACTTCGCTGCTGGTCATGCCCACCTCGCTTATTTACAATTGGGAGATGGAAGCGGGCAAGTTTGCGCCTCAGTTGAAAATACTTGTGTACACGGGCACACAACGCGTCAAAGACGTGGCCCGGTTTGCCAAATACGATGTGGTGCTCACTTCGTATGGCATCACCCGCTTAGATGTAGAGACGCTTTCGCAGTTCTATTTCAATTACATCATTCTCGATGAGTCGCAGGTGATCAAAAACCCCACGTCCAACATTGCCAAGGCCGTCATGCAGTTGAAGTCGCGGTACCGCCTTACCCTCACCGGTACCCCGCTGGAAAACACCACGCTGGATCTGTGGTCGCAGATGACGTTCATCAACCCGGGCCTGTTGGGCACGCATACGTTTTTCAAAAACGAATACCAGGTGCCCATCGAAAAGAAGGCAGACGAAGCGAAGACTAAAAAACTCAACGCCATCATCAAGCCGTTTGTGCTGCGCAGGCTCAAATCACAAGTGGCCACCGAACTGCCCGAGAAAGTGGAAAACGTGTACTACACCAACATGACGGCCGATCAGGAACAGAAGTACGAGGAGGCGAAATCGTACTACCGCGAAAAGATATTGAACCTGATTGACCAGGAGGGCATTGGACAGTCGCGCTTCACGATTTTGGAAGGATTGACAAAGCTGCGCCAGTTGTCCAACCACCCGCGCATGGTCGATGCCGCCTACACGGGCACGTCTGGCAAACTCGATGACGTTTCGCACATGATCGACAATGCGCTCTTTGAGGGCCACAAGCTGCTGATCTTTAGCCAATTTGTGAAGCACTTAGATTTGATCAAGGAAGTGCTCAACAGCAAAAAAGTACCATTTGCCTACCTGGACGGATCGAGCACTGACCGCAGGGAGCAAGTGGAAAAGTTTAGCAAGAGCGAGAAAGTGCGCGTGTTTCTGATCTCCATCAAGGCCGGGGGTCTTGGGCTGAACCTGACCGAGGCGGACTATGTGTTTATCATGGACCCGTGGTGGAACCCGGCCGTGGAAGCCCAGGCAACAGACCGTGCCCACCGCATCGGCCAAAAGAAACGCGTCTTCACCTATAAATTTATCACGCGTAATTCGGTGGAGGAAAAAATACTGGCCCTGCAAAAACACAAGCTCAAGCTGTCAGAGAGTTTGATCCAGAACGAAGAGAATGTGATCAAGTCGCTCACGCGCGAAGACATTGAGATGTTGATGGCGTAGCCGAAGGTAGAGTTTGCACAATCATATCTCGATGGGTATCTTCCGAGCGGCAGCCGATGATAAAACGGAGGTTGATCAAAGATGACGAGTGAAAAAATTCACAGCTTACTTCTGTATTTCATTTCTTTGGTTTGGTTGGTCAATGGACTCGTGTGTAAAGTGCTTGGCCTGGTTCCGCGCCATGAACAGATTGTTTCGCGAATCTTAGGAAATGATCACGCGCCAGTCTTGACTGTTACGATCGGGCTGTCAGAGATTGTCATGGCGATTTGGATTTTGAGCGGCTTTAAGCGAAGAACCTGTGCCATTGTGCAAATGGTTGTTATAGGCTCAATGAATATACTTGAGTTCATGCTCGCACGCGACTTATTGCTTTGGGGTGGGTATAATTCACTGTTCGCGTTTCTTTTCATCCTGCTGATTTATCGTAATGAATTTCATTTGGCAAAAAAATGATCCCTTCCTAATGTTCGCGAGTCTCAAAAATCATCCCTTTGCGGTTGAAGCATTCTTCGAAACTTCGATGGTTTTAACATTTGCCGTGCCTCAAGAGGAGCTTCAAAGGCTTATTCCGGAGTGCCTGACACTTGATACATTTAAAAACAAGTGGGGGTTTATCGCCATTGCGATGGTCCAAACAAAGGATTTGCGACCGAAGGGCTTTCCAAAATTTATGGGAAGTGATTTTTTTCTGATCGGCTATCGCGTCTTTGTCCGTTTCAAGAACACACTCGGGAAAAACCTGCGGGGGTTATATATCCTGAAATCGGAGACTGACCGAAAGAAAATGGAGGTCATGGGCAATATTTTTACACACTACCAGTACACCACTACGGATATCAATAAAATTGACCGACCGGGCGAAAAGGAAATAAACTCAATCAAGTCAACGTTTCATGTCACGGTCAGCACAACGGAAGAAGAAGTCTCGTTGCCGGAGAATTCACCGTTTGCGGACTGGAAAGAAGCACGTAGGTTTGCCGGCCCCTTACCCTTTACTTTCACATATAACCGGGAAACCCGGGAGGTGCTCATTATTGAAGGGGTGAGAAGAAATTGGACACCAGCGCCACTGGGCGTAAACAGCTATCGTTTCGCATTTCTCGATTCACTGGGTTTCAAAGACATTTGCTTGGCGAATGCATTTATCATCAAGAATGTGCCATACTATTGGAAAAGAGGAAAAATCGAACGATGGAGATAAGCAGAAAGCCATTTCAGGGCGTTTTAAACATTTTAAGTTTTAATCGACACTTTTATGTGGCAGGCCTGACCGTGTTGACGGTGCTGACCGCCTGTTATATACTGTTTGGTTGGCCAAGTGCGCTGTACTGGGTGATCGTGGCGGTTTTCCTTTATGGATTGGTAACGCCCTTGGTCGTATCCGCATATGTGTATGATTTTTCGGGGTACTACCACTTTCGATGGCTGGCGGATTGTGAGCTATCAGACGCAAGCACAAATCTGCTGCTTAACATTAATGCCGGTTTTGATGAGACAAGCTTTATCATTAAGAACCACTTTCCGAAGTCAGATTTAAGGGTTTTTGATTTTTATGATGCAACACGGCATACGGAACCTGCTATTGTGCGGGCTCGTAGAGTGAGTTTGGTATACCCCAATACCCAGCCAATAAACTCGGACTCAATACCGTTAAAAGACAAAACCGTGGATGTGATCTTTTTGCTGTCGTCTGCGCACGAAATAAGGTCTCATCATGAGCGGGTGGGATTTTTAAAAGAATGCCATAGGTTGTGTAAACCCGATGGAAAACTGATAGTGGTCGAGCATTTGAGAGACCTCCCGAATTTTTTGGCGTTTTCTATTGGAGTTACGCACTTTTTCTCTCGGGCCGCGTGGAAGGAAGCCTTTCGGCAGGCTGGGTTTCGGGTGTGCCAAGAAACAAAGTTTACCCCGTTCATGTCTATTTTTCGCGTAGCACTATAGCCAAAAGATGCAAAGGCACATTCAATTCATCGGTTTTCTCCTGATAGGGCTTGCTGCAGCCCATTTGGTTTTCCCAAAGTACTTTAATTGGAAAAATGAGTTGAAGTCCTTGAGTTTAATAAACCGACAGATCATGTACGTTCACACATTCTTCATTGGCCTCATCGTATTTCTCATGGGCCTTTTATGTGTGACATGCTCAGACGACCTGAGTAATACAAAGCTCGGAAAAACAATTGCATTTGGACTTGCCATATTCTGGTCTTGCCGGCTATTAATTCAGTTCTTCGGCTACTCATCACGGCTCTGGAGAGGAAAGATATTCGAAACGACCGTACACATTTTATTCTCTCTTCTTTGGACGTATGTAAGTTTTGTTTTTATTTTAACCTCTCTCACATAAAAACCGTAGCACATGCGCATCCGAAAAGAGACAGCCCCCTGGAGCGGCACGCTGTTCCTTCGTATGGCACTTCTGTTGCTGGTTGTGTCCAACGCTTTGGGATGGGCGGTGAAAGCGATGGCAGGCGAGCCGTTGTTTGACTACTCACAAAGTTGGGTGTGGGCGTTTTTGCAACCTCTGCTGTTGGCGGCTGTGTTCGCAAACAGCGCGCGCAAAATCACGCTGTTCATAAACGATTATCAGTCCATTGACGCCTTTCGCGAGAAGCTACACGATAACGTGCTGAGCCACGATACACGGGTAGCGGAGCACCACGAACACACCGTGCGCTATGAAGCCACCGGCTGGTTTTATCGCCTGTTTTTCCGCTGGGGCGGATTGGAGACCGTGACCATTCATTGGGGGCAGGAAATTGTGGTCGAGGGATCGCCCCGGATTGTTTCACAAGTAGAAGATTCGCTCACCTGGAATGCGGCATTCAAAACGGCACGCGCATAAGGTGCGCCAGCATCTCGTTTAGCATGTTCGTTTTGTTTTGAAAGGTGCAGTTCGGCCGCCTTCGCATCGGCTATCCGCCAAACACTACCTTTACCGCCATGAAAGCAACTGCCCGAGCCTTTTTTGCCTACCTCCAAAAGCCCACGTTTCTACCGCGCAGCGAAGCGATGACACGGGCAGAAAGAATAAAAATGATCGGCTATCTGTTGCTGTTGGATATGGCCCTCATGTTGCCTACGCTGTTGCTCTTGTCGGTATTGGAGCAAACGGGTATCATGCCCCGCTACAGCGACCACCTGATGGAAATGCTATTGACGATGCCCGGCTGGCAGGTCCTGTTGCTCGCCTGCGCGTTGGCTCCGCTGCTGGAAGAACTCGTATTCCGCGCCTTTTTGCGTCCATTCCCTGCCATTCGGCCCCGGTGGTGGAGCGCGGTGTTCCCGGTACTGTTTTTTCTGTCGGCCGTAGTTTTTGGATTGGTTCACATCACCAATTATGACGGCAGCCCGCATTGGCTTGTTTGGCCTTTGGCCACCTTGCCACAGATCGTGATGGGTTTGTTGCTGGGCTATGTGCGTATCCGGTTTGGCCTGGGCTGGGCCATGCTTTTCCACGGTGGCCACAATGCCGTGTTTGTGACAATGTTCTTGGTTGTGCGGGCAGCAGACCCTTCGCTGCTGGCGTAAGACAACTCGAAAGCATCGCGTATTTTTGCCAATCATTATCCGCCAAGTATTATGAGTGCCTACATCATTGTTGACGTAACCATCACCGACCCGCAGCGGTATGAGGACTACAAAAAATTGACACCCGCTTCGCTGGCTCCGTTTGGCGGCCAGTTTATCGTGCGTGGCGGTGCTGCGGAAACACTGGAGGGCGACTGGCAACCCGGTCGCATCGTGGTGGTCCAATTTCCCTCTATGGAAAAAGCCAAAGCGTGGTGGAGTTCAGACACGTATGCCCCCGCCAAGGCCATCCGGCAGGCAGCTTCGGTTACGCGCATGATCATGGTGGAGGGCGTTTGACCCATGCTCACCGCGGCTGCCCTTTTGTCGGAAATACGTTTCACCACCGCGCGCGCCAGCGGCCCCGGAGGTCAAAATGTAAACAAAGTAAACTCGAAGGTCGTGTTGCATTTTTCCGTGTCCGATTCCGCATTGCTCACGCCCGAGCAGAAAAATGTGCTTCTGGCCAAATGGCAAACGCAACTCACGCGCGAGGGGGTATTGATCCTCTCAAGCCAGGAGGCGCGCACCCAGCTTCAAAACAAAGAGGAGGCGTTGCGGAAGTTAGATCGCCTGTTGCGCAATGCATTCCACAAACCGAAACCGCGCAAGGCCACCAAACCATCGGCCGCGGCCAAGCAAAGGCGCATGGAGTCCAAAAAGAAGCAGGGCGAAAAGAAAAAGTGGCGCAAGGGGCTGGAGTGACCCAAATGTTGGCGCCACTGTCTGCTCTTTAGCGTTGCCGATCAGAACTGTATATTTGTGCACTTTTTACCAAGCTGTTTATGAGAATTGGTACGCTGGCGCGGAAGCTGTCGGTAAAACCCGCGCAAATCGTTTCGTTTTTAGAAACGGAGTTTCAATCGGCAAATGCCGGTGCCCACACCCGCCTGAACGAAGAACACGTGCGGGCCGTGTTGCGCCACTTCAAAGCCGATGCACTGTTTGCGGGCATCGAGTTGATCGATGAAGAGCCCGAAGTCCAGGAAGAGAAAGCGGCCCCCGAACTCTCAGAACCGGCCAGCGCATGGCCGACCGAACCAACCGAACCGGAAGGAAATCTCGCGGAACCGACTCCTGCCCCGGAAGAAAAGCCCGAAGTAATCAAAGCCCCCAAGATTGAACTGCAAGGCTTGAAAGTGTTGGGAAAAATTGACTTGCCCGAGCCAAAGAAAAAGGAAGGAACCGCGGAAACGCCCCCCGCAGAAACAACCGGCAAGCGGCACGATCGACCGCGCAAACCGGGTAACCGTACTGACCGCGAGCGCAAACCCCACCGCACCGAACGCAAGCCAACCCCTGCCGAACTGCGAGAACAGGAGGCCAAGGCAGAAATCGAAAAACGCAAAAAGGAAGCCGAGCAACGAAAGGAGCAACGCGCCTACCGCTACCTCAGCCAAGTGAAGAAGGGCACGCTAAAACACAGCCGCATGCGGACCGTACGTCAGGAGAAAATAGATGAACCAACACCGCAACGCCCCGCGCCCAAGACCTGGTTGGGTAAAGTCATACGTTGGTTTACCACTTGACCCCCTTGCCCGTATTTGGGTCGTGGGGCTGCACGTACTTACCTTGCCCGGGTGAATTACGATTACATTATCATCGGTGCCGGTTCGGCTGGGTGCGTGTTGGCTAACCGCCTCACGGAAGATCCCGGTAAAACGGTATTGCTCATCGAAGCGGGCGGCCGCGACACGAATCCCAAAATACACATCCCTCAGGCCTATCTTCAGTTGCACCACAGTGCGGTGGATTGGAATTGCTATTACACGGAACCACAGCCGGCCCTGGGCAATCGAAAAATCTACCACCCGCGGGGAAAGGTACTGGGAGGCTCCAGTTCCACCAACGCCATGGCCTACATCCGCGGACAGCAGACCGACTACGATCAATGGAAAGCATGGGGTTGTGACGGATGGGGTTTTGATCATGTTCTTCCCTACTTTAGGAAGTCGGAGCACAACGAACAATTTACAGATGCCTATCACGCACAAGGCGGGCCGTTGAATGTCACGCAGGCCCATTGGTACCATACGCCTATGGGCGAAGCCTTTATTGAAGCCTGTGCCGAGCGCGGTATTCCGCGCAACAACGATGTCAATGGCGCCACCCAGGAGGGAGCCGGGTGGTTTCAGTATACGATGAAACACGGGAAACGCTGGAGTGCGGCCCGGGCTTTTTTATTGCCCGCCATGAAGCGCCCCAACCTCGCGGTGATGACGCATGCCGTAGTGAAACGCATTGTACACGATGGCGAACGCGCCAGCGCGGTGGAGTTTATGAATGGCCAAAGCAGCACGCTTACCGCACGTGCCAAAAAAGAAATTATCCTGTGTGCGGGGGCCTTTGAGTCGCCCAAGCTGTTGATGCTGTCGGGCATCGGGCCGAAGAACGAATTGATGCGCCATGGCATTGCCGTGGCGAAGGACCTGCCGGGGGTGGGGCAAAACCTGCATGACCATTTGTTTTACCCCGTCAGTGCACGGGGCCGTGTGCGATCCAACAATTACTATTTGCCGCGGCACCGGCAGGCGCTGGCATTGGTGCAATACCTCCTAACCAAAAAAGGCCCGCTTTCCATCGGCCCGTTGGAGGCGGTTGCTTTTTGGCGGTCAGACGAAACACAACCGCGGCCCGACATTCAGTTTCAGTTTACACCCACCAATGCCGGAGGCGACCGCGTGGTTGACATGTATGACATGGCCACCTTTCCGCGCGAAGATGGCTTTACCATTTTGCCTACGCAGGTGCGGCCCCGCAGCCGTGGATTCTTGGCCCTACGTTCGGCAAACCCCATTGATGCACCAATCATCGACCCCCGCTACCTGACCGATGAGGAAGACCAAAAGCGATTGATCATGGGCGGCCGCAAAGCTTGGGAGGTGATGCAAGCCGATGCCTTTGCTTCCTTGCGCGTGGATGTTCACCTGCCCAAACAACACGCCAGCGATGACGACTGGCTGAAGCACATTGCCCAAACAGCAGAGTGTGTCTATCACCCCGTGGGCACATGCAAAATGGGCGCAGACGAGATGGCCGTAGTGACGCCCGAGCTATTGGTCAAAGGCTTTTACAATTTGCGAGTGGCTGATGCTTCCATCATGCCCCAGATTTCCAGCGGCAACACAAACGCCCCCGTGATCATGATTGCAGAGAAGGCTGCGGATTTGGTGAAGGGGTACAGGGGTTAGGTTCTGCCTGACCTCAAGCAAGTCACCCCTCTGCCAAATACTCATGCACAAACTTGATGGCCATGGCGCCTTCCCCCACGGCCGAGGCCACGCGGTTCATGGCACCGGCCCGCACATCGCCTGCCGCAAAAATGCCAGGGCTGCACGTTTCCAACAGAAACGGCTCGCGCGTCAATTTCCACGATTTTTTGAACGATTCATATTTTAGCAGATCGCGCCCCGTTTCGATAAAGCCTTTGTCATCCTTGATGATATCCAACTTTAACCAGTCCGTCACTGGTTTGGCTCCGATAAAAATGAAAAGCGCTGCGGCCTTTCGTTGTACACGCGTGCCATCGGTGAGCGATTCAATACAAATCTCCTCCAGCTTCTCCTGGCCGAATACCTGCCCTACAATCCGCTCGCCCAACACCTGAATATTCGGTGTGGCTTGTATCTGATCGATCAGGTACTGACTCATGGTGGCCGACAAATCTTTTTTTCGCACCACGATGAAGACATTTTTCGCATGGGCCGATAAGTACATGGCTGATTGGCCGGCCGAGTTTCCACCGCCCACAATGTACACGTCCTGATTTTTGCAGGCATGCGCTTCGGTATTGGAAGCACCGTAGTAGATTCCTGCTCCCGTAAACTTATCAATGTCTATCGCCTCCAGCGCACGGTAGTCCACACCGGTGGTGATGATGACGGCACGCGCGTTTACCGTGGTGCCATCACGCAGCGTAATGATTTTATAATGATCTTTCAGTGCGATATCCGCCACCTCTTGAGGCGACAGCAACTCTACCCCAAAACGGGTCGCCTGGGCAATGGCCCTGCGCGAAAGCTCCGCTCCGCTAAGCCCATTTGGAAACCCCAGGTAATTTTCAATGCGCGAGCTGGTACCCGCCTGGCCTCCGGGAGCGCGTTTTTCAATGAGTGCCGTGTTCAACCCTTCTGAACCACCGTATACGGCTGCGGCAAGTCCGGCAGGCCCGGCCCCCACAATGGCCACATCGTACATCGTCTTTGACGCCCGGGTTTTCATCCCCGTTTTTTCACCCACGGCCGCCACTTCGGGATTAACCAAAAAGGAGCCGTCTTCAAAAAACACGGCCGGTAGCTGCGTGGCATCAATGCCGTTTAGCTTTGTCAACTCCCGCGCGATTTCCTGTGTCTCCACATCCAGCCATTGATAAGGGATTAAATTGCCCGACAAAAAGTCTTTGATTTGATGCGAACGTGGCGACCATTGATAACCTACTACCCGGATGCCCTGGAAGACGGGGCGAAAATGGCTATGCCATTCATCGAGTTGCTCATCCAGCACGGGAAACAGTTTCTCCTCGGGCGGATCCCACGGTTTCATCAGGTAGTAGTCCAACTGCACATCGTTGATGGCGCGAATGGCCGCTTCGGTATCAGAATAGGCGGTGAGCAGAATGCGTTTGGCATCGGGGAACAAGACGCGTGCCTGCTTCAGAAAGTCGACCCCCAACATTTCGGGCATGCGCTGGTCAGAAAGAAACAAGGCCACCGTTTCGTTTTTATTCTTGAGTTCTTTGAGCGACTCCAACGCCTCGCTGGCGCTCTCGGTACTGAGAATACGGTAGTCTTTGCCATAGGCGCTACGGAGGTCGCGCACTACGGCCCGCAACACTTGCGGATCGTCATCGAGAACTAAAAGGATCGGTTTGGACATGAAAATTCAAAATTGGGAAATTCGAGATTCGAATGAACGTTGGGTCAATGTTGTGGTACTTAACCGGCCCAGGGGAAACAGACCTTAAATGTTGTTTTTCCGGGTTCGGATGTCACTTCTACTTTACCATTATGCTGGTGTACGATTTGGCGAACCACCTCCAGCCCAAGGCCCGTGCCTTTGCCAATGGGCTTGGTGGTGAAAAAAGGATCAAAAATCTGATCAACAATATCAGCCGGGATACCCGGGCCGTTGTCGGTAATCATCACATTGATGAATTCGCGGTCGCGCTCGGTTTTGATGATAAGTTCATTCTGCGGGCGGCCCTCCATGGCATCAAGCGCATTGTCGATCAGGTTGGTCCACACTTGGTTGAGGGGCCCAGCGTACACGGATGCCAGCGGCAAATCCGGAGCAAACTGCTCGGAAACCTTTACTTGATGTCGCTTGATTTTGTGGTTGAGCATCGTAAGCGTATTCCGGATTCCTTCGTGAATATCCACCTGAACACGCTCCGCGCTTTGGTCCATGTGCGTATAGCCCTTGATGGACGTGACCAACGTGTTAATGCGCTTGGACGCCTCTTCAATGTCGGACACCAGTTTTTCAGTGGTTAAAACTTGGGCAATCCAATTTACGACAGGATTAACATCCGGGCCCAGCAGCCAGCTCTTCACCGTGTCGAGGTCGGCCGGGCTGATGTCAAATTCCGCCAAGGTTTCGGCCAGCTCATAGCCATTTTCAAAACCTTCGTTTTCCAACCAGCTAATAACTTCTTCTTCGCAAGCCGACTTTTGCATCATGGTGCGTGGCCCTTTGCCAGCTTGGGCCATCTTGGCAAAAACAAAGTCATTGACTTTGTCCACCACCTCATCTGTTGTTTTGATTTTGATGACGCGTTTGAATTTTGTCGGCAGGCTGCCCAAGTGTTTTTTCAATTCCTGCGCACTGCGCACCACCGCTGCCGAAGGGTTGTTCAACTCATGGGCGAGCCCCGCGGAGAGTTTGCCCAAGGCCATCATCTTGTCGTTCTGTTGTTGAAACTTCACAAAGTCGCGCGCGCGGTCAGTCATGTTGTGCACCAGCACTTCGGTAAGTTGGTGGCATTGCGTGATCATTTCCGGAAAGAACTCCTCGCGCAGCAAGAACACCACGGTTTCGCCCAGGGCGATGCCTTCGGCCGCTGCCGCTTTCATGCGGGAGTAAGGGAGTTTACCCAGGATTTCACCGGGCTCATACGTGCCCAGGTTCACCAGGTTGTTGCCGCGCACCAGTCGGATGTCAATGCGGCCGCGAATAACGACTTGAAAGCCGGGCACGGTTTCGCCCCGGGAGAATACTTTTTCCCCATCGGAAAACGAGTTGACCACGCCTTTTTTGACGAGCCATTGGAGTTGTTCTTCGGGCAGGCCCGCAAACTCGGGCACGCTGCGCAGGCTATCGGCCAGCGAATGAATCATGTGAAAAAGGTAAGGATAAAAAAGGTAAAACCGTGGAGGGCGGGAAATAGTTGCAGGGACATCAATCTCCGTGCCCCTCGGTGCTTCGTTGTGCGCTCTGTGTACAGCTTTACACAAAGGTTCACAAAGAAGCACAAAGCCACACAAAGCGGCTCAAAGATATATCAATCTCCGTGCAACTCTGTGCTTCTCTGTGCCCCTCTGTGTAAAGCTATTCCACCAAGTGTCACAAAGAAGCACAAAGCCACACAAAGCGGCTCAAATATCCATCAATCTCCGTGCAACTCTGTGCTTCTTTGCGCCCTCTGTGTACAGCTATCCACAAAACTCAATTATTCACCACCGCTTCTTTCCCTTCGGTGATCAGCACCGGAAGATTCTTCTCCTTGAACAGTTGGTTATACTGGGCAATATCTTTCTGAATCAATTGATTCATCTGCTGCTTATACTTCACCCAATCGGTCTGCACATCGCGGGCGCGATCCTGGGCCCCTTTCGTCAGGCGCGGGTCGTGCGTATCAGCCACACTACGCAGTTGCAAAAACTCTGCATTGAGCTTATTCGGAAAGTTGATCACATCCTGAAAATTCTTGCTGCGTGGCTCTACAAGGTTGCTCTCCCAGGCATCGATTTTTTTGATCAGCTCTTTGCCCGTGGTCACCAAGTCCTTGGCTGTGGCGTTATCTTTCAACGACTCATTTAGCGTTTCAATTTGCTTTTTTACCTGTCGCATTTTGTTCACGGACTTGTGCACCTCCTCAAAGCCCTCGCTGGCCTGGCGCAAAAACTCTTGCTGCCCAGCCCACTCGGCAGCCGTGGCCGTTACTTTGGGGTCGGAAATAATCTCCAGGTCTGTTTCGGATGATTGCCCCTTGTACGTAACGCGTGCCCTGTACTTGCCCGGGGCAACACGATAGCCACTGTGGTCGCCATAGACAAACACGCCCGGCACGCCCGTGAGCGCTTCGGTGCGGAAATCCCACGCAAAGCGGTTCAGCCCCGCTTCGGCCGGAATAGTCTGCTTCGCAGCAGGGCCCCCAGGCCAGGGCTTGAAACTTTCATCTTTTTTGTTGGTATAGCTGCGAATAAGTTTACCGGACGCATCAAAAATCTGCAAGGTCACTTTGGCCGTGTCGGCTTTGTCTTTCAGGTAGTAATCCAAGATCACTCCATTCATCGGGTTGCGGCCCAGACCGGGGATGTCGCCAAAGTATTCGGGAATGGTGACCGATGACAGGCGATACGTGGGCTTGGGCGAGAAGACTTTCACTGTGACATCGCCAAACGAACCCTTGCTTTGTTGAAGGGCAGCCAGGTCGTCCAGAATCCAGAACGAACGGCCCGCGGTGGCCGCAATCAAATCGTTGTCGCGAATCGCCAGGTCTGTGATGGGCACCACCGGCATGTTGAGTTGAAATTTGCTGAAGCTCGTACCGCCATTAAACGACAGGTAGAACCCGCGCTCCGAACCGGCATACAACAGGTCTTTCACTTTGCGGTCTTCGCGAATCACTTTGATGAAATCATCGGCTTCGACACCAGAGCCAATCTTGCTCCAGGTTTTGCCGTAGTCGGCCGACTTATACGTCATGTTGCTATAATCGTTGAACTTGTAGCGAGAGGCCGAAATGTACACGGTGCCTTTGTCGTGTGGCGATACTTCGATCGAGTGTATCATCCCTTCAGGCAGACCCGCGGGCGTGATGTTGCTCCAGTTCTTGCCTCCGTCTTTGGTAATGTGCACCAGGCCACAATCGCTGCCCGTGTAAATCACGCCTGCTTCGTGGGGCGATTCGATCACATAATAAATGGTGTTGTAGTTTTCACCGCCTGCACCTTCGTTCGTGATAGGGCCACCGCTCACGTCTTGTTTGGTGGTGTCGTTGCGCGTGAGGTCGGGGCTGATCACCTCCCAGCTCATGCCGCCATTGGTGGTTTTGAAGAGCACGTTGCCCGCGTGGTACATGATCTTGGGGTCGTGGGGCGAGTTGAGGAAAGGCGCATTCCAATTGAAGCGATATTTCATTTTCTTCGGAGCAAACGCCAGATTCGTGGATGGATACTCCTGCAGGTCTTTTGATTCACCGGTGCGCGTATCGAGCAAGTCAATCTGCCCTTGGTAGCATCCGCCATAGAGCAATTCGGGATTACTGGGGTCGTTAAACGCTACCCACGCACTTTCGCAGCCGGGGCCATTAAACCAATCTTTGTCGGTGATGCCGAAACTGCCGTTGCGGCTGGGTGTGGCTACCGAAGAATTGTCTTGCTGGCCACCGTATACCCAATACGGAAAGCGGTTGTCCACATTAACGCGGTAAAACTGCGAAGTTGCCTGGTTGTTGATGGGAGACCAGGTACGCCCGGTGTTGTACGTGATCTCACCACCGCCATCATCGGCCAGCGCCAGGTTGCTGTTGTTTTTGGGATTGATCCATAAATCGTGCGTGTCGCCATGGCCCACGCGAATGTTGCTGAACGTTGCACCACCGTCAATCGAGCGCATCATGGGCGCGTTGAGCACATATACCACATCGGCATTTACCGGATCGGCAAAAACTTCCATGTAGTACCACGAGCGGGCGGTGAGCGTCTGGTTGCTGGTCATCAGGTTCCACTTCTTGCCGCCATCATCGCTGCGGTATACACCAGCTTTGGATTTCTCGGCCTCTACAATCGCAAACACCCGGTTGGGGTTGGCGCGCGAGACGCTCACGCCCATCTTGCCCATTTCTTTGGGCAACCCCTCGTTGATCTTCGTCCACGTTTCACCGGCATCGGTCGATTTCCAAATGCTGCAGCCCGCGCCCCCGCTTTCCACTTTCCACGGGTAGCGTCTGTGTTGCCAGGTGGCCGCGTACAAAATGCGCGGGTTGGTCATGTCCATGCTCAGTGAAGAAGCCCCCGTGTTTTCATCCACATACAGGGTTTTTTTCCAGGTGAGGCCACCATCGGTCGACTTAAAAATACCGCGCTCTGGGTTGGGGCCATGCACCGCGCCTTGAGCTGCCACGTATACCACATCCGGGTTGTGGGGATGAATAACCACATCGGAGATATGACGCGTTTTTTCCAGGCCAATGTTTTTCCAGCTTTTGCCGCCATCGGTAGATTTGTACACGCCATCGCCATACGAGGTCATCACGCCACGCACGGCATGTTCGCCCGAGCCTACATAAATCACGTTGGGGTCGCTTTCGCTGATGGCGATGTCGCCAATGGAGCCCACTTTGAAAAACCCATCGGAGATGTTTTTCCAGGTCATGCCGCCATCATCGGTTTTGGCGATGCCGCCACCGGTGTAGCCCACGTAATACGTCATGGCATCGGTGGGGTGGCCGGCAATGGCATTTGCTCTTCCACCACGAAAGGGGCCGATGTTGCGCCACTTCAGGCCTTTGAAGAGATCGGCATTGACAGCCGGGGAGGCGGGGGCCGGTTTGGCGGGTTTGGATTTTTGTGCGGCTGCGGCAAAGCACAGACAAAGCAGGGCAAGGGACAAAAGGCGTTTCATAGGCTTACGGGTTGATGCTGAAAAGTCGCAAACACAAACCACAAACGCTAATGGATTTTTTTGACGGTCGCGAAGGAGTTTATTGGCGGCAGCCCTCCGTTTGATGGTCTGCGGAAATCCAGTCAACCATTCAAACACATGGGTACAACCAACATACATGACCATGCAAGCGGATGTGTTACCTTTGCGGCAGCATGCAGTTGTTAAAAGCCATTTCCAACCTGTTTCACTTTAACCGTACCAACTGGAAGGCGGTGGCGCTGTGCTTTTTTGCCGCGGCCATTTTCTGGGTTTTCAACGCGCTCAATAAACCATACGCCACCAACATCCGCTTTCCCATCCAATTCGAATACGACCAAGAACGCTACATCGCCACGCGCGACTTGCCCGAGCATATAACAGTGAACGTAAACGGCAGCGGTTGGGACCTGTTCCGCAAGCGGTTTGCCCTCAAAGAGCCCGCCCTGGTTATCCCCGTGGAGCGGCCCTCCGAAAACATGAAGTTGCCGGGCACTGCGCTGGTGCCCCAACTTAGCACCCAATTGCCCGAGATCAAGATCAACTTTGTGGTGACCGATACGCTTTTTGTTTCCATCGACCAACGTGAGTCCTACACGTTTGCGCTTTATGCTGATCTGTCGCAGCTCACCTTTCGCGAGGGCTATGGCCGCATTGGCCCGGTGGTTCTCTCGGCACGCAGTGCCAAGCTCACAGGCCCCAAACACATATTGCACCAACTGCCCGATTCCATCGCGTTGGCGCCCCAAGGCGAAGATGTATCAAACAACGTGTCGGAGGCCATTCCTCTTAGTGTAAACAACACCCTTTGTGAACCGGAGCGCGTGACCCTCTCGTTTGAGGTAGGACGCGTGACCCAAACCGAGTGGCCGGTGGTGAACGAAGTGCGGATAAAGCCGGGCCAAAAAGTGAATGTAGAGTACGCCCCCAAGACCATCCGCGTGCAAACGCCCCTGGATGTTTCCGAACCTGCCGCGCCCGTTCGCCTCGTCATCGACTGTCGCAAATTGGGGGCCGGCCGGCATCGGCTGCTACCCACCGTGCAGGCCGTGCCCGATTCATTTCTGGTCACTTCCGTGGATTCCGTCACGGTACTCATCAACCGGTAGGCATTATGTTTCACGTAGGCATCACCGGAGGGATAGGCACGGGCAAGAGCATGGTATGTGCCATTTTCAAATGTCTGCGTATTCCCGTATACGATGCAGATAGCCGAGCGAAGGAATTAATGACCACTGACGGAATATTGGTGAGCCAAATCAAAAAAGAGTTCGGAAACTTGTCGTACAGTGAAGCGGGTGTACTCAACCGGACCTACTTGGCGCAAACGGTTTTTGGCGAAGAGGAAAAGCGGCAACGACTAAATGCCCTGGTCCATCCGCGGGTGGCGGTGGATTACCAAGCGTGGGCATCAGGGCAAAAAAGCACTTATGTGGTGCGCGAGGCAGCACTGATGTATGAAGCGGGGGCAGACCGGACGGTGGACTTTATGATTGTAGTGACCGCCCCCGAGGCGTTGCGCATCCAGCGTGTGCGGCAGCGCGACCCGCACCGAACCGAAAAAGATATTCAAAACATCATGGCCCGGCAGTGGCCTGAAGACGAAAAACGTAAACGTGCAGATGCCGTGATCACAAACGATGAGACCCAGTTGGTCATCCCGCAAGTACTAAAATTACATGAGCGGTTCCTCCGCGGAAACCAAAAGCACGTTTAAAGCATTTTACCAGTCTCGCACTTTTCCACGAGACAGCGAACTTACCCCGAGCAATGAAAAAGACATGGATCACGATAGCCGTTGTGTTGGCCGTCATCATCTTGCTGGCGCTGCCCAAACTGGGCGTACTGGGCAAAAAAGAAGCCGCCCCAGCGGCAGCCAGCCCAGGCGCGGTCAAGCTCCCCGTGGAAGCCTTGCTCCTGACACCCCAAAAGCTGGAAGACAAACTGATCGTAACGGGCTCCATCCTCCCCAACGAGTCGCTCGAACTGCGCAGCGAAACCTCTGGCAAGATTACCACCCTTTTGTTTCAGGAAGGCAAAAGCGTGCGCAAAGGCGATTTGCTGGTCAACATCAACGATGAAGAAATCGAGGCGCAACTGATCAAACAACGCTACAACCGGAAGCTGAACGAAGACGTGGAGTTTCGCCAGCGCAAACTGCTGGAGAAAGACGCCATCAGCCAGGAGGAATACGACAATGCGCTCAACCGCCTGAAAACGACCGAAGCGGACATCAAACTGTTGGAGGCGCAACTGGAGAAGACACGCATCCGTGCGCCCTTTGATGGCGTGATCGGGCTGCGCTACGTGAGCGAAGGCGCTTATATCTCTCCCAGCACGATCATTGCCACGCTGTACAGCATGAACCCCGCCAAGCTGGAGTTTGCCGTGCCCAGCCGCTACAGCGCACAGGTAACGCCCGGCAAGAAAATACGCTTTACCGTAGAAGGTGATACGAACCGCTACGAGGGCGAGGTGTACGCCATTGAACCGCGCATCGATACCGAAACACGCACGTTGAGAATACGGGCCATTGCCGACAACAAACGCGGCCTGTTGCTGCCCGGCCAGTTTGTGAAAGTGGATTTGATACTCCAGTCCATCACCAACGCCATTTTGGTGCCCACCCAAGCGGTGATACCCGAGCAGGCTGGCAAAAAAGTGTTTGTGCTGAAGGATGGCAAAGCCAACGAGGTACGCATCGAGACGGGCATCCGTACCGAAAGAGACTTGGAAGTGCTTGCCGGGCTAAAGGCGGGGGACACCTTGCTGACCACCGGTATGCTTCAATTGCGAAATGGAATGGACGTGCAGATTGTAAAACGCAACTAACATGGCAAGCTTATCTATCGTTAGCATTAACCGCCCGGTGTTGGCCATCGTGATGTCGATGGTGATCGTGCTGTTTGGCATCATCGGCTTTTCATTTTTGGGCGTGCGCGAGTTTCCCAGCGTAGATCCACCCGTGGTGACCGTCTCGACCTCCTATGTGGGCGCCAATGCCGATGTGATCGAGTCGCAGATAACAGAGCCGCTGGAGGATGCCATCAACGGGGTGGCCGGTATCCGCACCTTGACCTCCGTAAGCCGCGAAGGACGCAGCAGTATTTCGGTGGAGTTTGAACTGGGCGTAAACATTGAAGCGGCCGCCAACGATGTGCGCGACAAGGTGTCGGGTGCGCTGAATCGACTGCCACCGGATGTCGATCCCCCGGTGGTCGAAAAAGCCGATGCGGACTCCAGCCCGATTATCTTTTTGACGGTTCGCAGCGACAAACGCGACCTGCTTGAGATCTCGCGGATTGCAGAGATCATGTTCAAAGAGCGGATCCAAACCATTCCCGGAGTGAGTTCGGTGCAGATTTGGGGACAGCGCAGATACTCCATGCGGTTGTGGATGGACCCGATCAAATTGGCTTCGCTAAAGCTGGCCCCTTCGGATGTGTTGCAAGCGGTAAACCGCGAAAACGTGGAACTGCCCTCGGGCCGGGTGGAAGGAAGCAATACCGAGTTGACCGTGCGCACGCTGGGGCGGTTGAATACGCCCGAAGATTTCAACAACTTGATCGTCAAAGAAAACAGCGGCAATGTGGTGCGCTTTAAAGACATTGGGCGCGCGGAATTATATCCCGAAAACGACCGCACCATTTTAAGGCGCGATGGCATACCGGGATGTGCCCTCGCCATTGTGGCGCAGCCGGGTGCCAACAACATTGACATTGCCGACCGGTTGTATGAGAAACTGGCGCAAATTGAGCGCGATCTGCCTGCGGATGTCACCTATCAGATCAGCTATGACTCGACCAAATACATCCGTGCGTCCATTTCCGAAGTGGAGGAAACGATATTCATCGCCTTCGGATTGGTGTTGTTCATCATCTTCTTGTTTCTGCGCGACTGGCGCACCACGGTGATACCCGTAGTCACTATTCCCATCTCACTTATCGGGGCCTTTTTTGTCATGTACCTGTTGGGCTTCACCGTTAACGTGCTCACGCTGCTGGGCATCGTGCTGGCCATTGGTTTGGTGGTGGATGATGCCATTGTGGTGTTGGAGAACATTTATGTAAAAGTAGAGGAAGGCATGGAACCGGAGGAAGCCGCCCGCAAAGGGTCCACCGAGATTTACTTTGCCGTTATTTCTACCACCGTGTCCGTAGTGGCAGTGTTTTTGCCCGTGATTTTTTTGCAAGGTCTCACCGGCCGGCTGTTCCGCGAGTTTGGGTTGGTCGTGGCCAGTTCGGTGGCCATCTCTGCGTTTGTGTCGCTTACGCTCACGCCCATGATGAGCGCCAAACTGCTCAAGCGCAGGGAAGTGCAACCGTGGCTCTACCGAAAAACAGAACCGTTCTTTATGTGGCTTACTTCCTCGTATGCCGCCTCGCTTCAGGCGTTTATGAATAGGCGTTGGCTGGGATTTGTGGTGGTCGTGTGTGCCGTGGGCCTCATCTATTGGCTGGGAACCAACTTGCCTTCCGAACTGGCACCCTTGGAAGACCGAAGTGAATTTCGTCTGCAGGCACAAGCTCCCGAAGGTGCCACGTTTGAGTACATGGATGGCTATGTGATGGAGCTGACGCGCTTTATTGCACAAGAGGTACCCGAAGTGGCGGGCCGCGTAAGTGTGACGGCTCCCGGCTTTGGTGGCTCGGGTGTCAACTCGGGCTTTGTACGGGTGATTTTGAAGTCGCCCACGGAACGCGACCGAACACAACAGCAAATCGTGGATGAGATCACCGCCAAGTCAAAGAAATACACGGGCGTGCGCACGTGGATCACCGTAAACCAAACCATTGGGGACAGACGCGGGGGGTTTCCCGTACAGTTTGTGGTGCAAGCCCCAGAGATCGATCAACTCAAAGAAGTGCTGCCCCAGTTTATCCAAAAAGCGCAGGCCAGTCCCTTGTTTGCCTTTGTCGACTTGGATTTAAAATTCAACAAGCCGGAGATTAACATCACCATCGACCGCGACAAGGCGCGCAACTTGGGGGTAAATGTGTTGGATGTAGCCCAAACCTTACAACTGGGTTTGAGCGGCTCGCGCTTCGGCTATTTCATCATGGACGGAAAACAATATCAAGTGATCGGCCAGGTGGAGCGCGGAGACCGCAACGAACCGTTGGACCTAAAAACGTTGTACGTCAAAAACCGAAATGGCGAGCTCATACAGCTTGACAACCTCGTCACCATGCAGGAGATGAGCAGTCCACCTCAATTGTATCGCTTCAACCGATACTCATCGGCCAAAGTGCAGGCGCAATTGGCCAAAGGCGTGGCCTTGGGTGCGGGCATCAAAGAGATGCAGCGCATTGCCCAAGAGGTGCTGGACGAGCGTTACACCACCAGCTTGGATGGCGCCTCGCGCGAGTTTGCCGAAAGCAGTTCCAGCATCTACTTAGCCTTGCTGATCGCCTTGGCCATTATTTACCTGGTGCTGGCCGGGCAGTTTGAGAGCTTCCGCGACCCGTTCATTATCATGTTTACGGTGCCGCTGGCCATTGGCGGAGCTTTGTTGACGCTTTGGTACTTCAACCAAACGCTCAACATCTTTAGCCAAATCGGCATCATCATGCTCATCGGGCTGGTGACCAAGAATGGTATTTTGATAGTGGAATTTGCCAACCAAGCCAAAGAACAAGGCAAAGATGTGATGACGGCCGCCAAAGAAGCAGCCGAGTCGCGCTTCCGTCCTATTCTGATGACGAGCCTTTCCACCATTTTGGGCATCCTGCCCATTGCGTTGGCCCTGGGCGCAGGCTCTGAGAGCCGCGTATCCATGGGTATTGCCGTCATTGGCGGGATGCTGTTTGCCACGGTACTCACCCTCTATGTTATTCCGGCCATTTATAGCTACCTCACCAGCAAAACTGTTCATACCCGTGCCTGATTTTCGATTTTGTTTTGGATGGATGCTCGCATTGGGAACGCTGGCCGCAGGCCCTTGCTTTGCGCAGCAAAAACTAAGCCTTCAGCAAGCGATTGAAAAAGGGCTGCGCAACAATTTCAGCGTTCAGATTGAAGAAGAAAACGTGATCAATGCCCGCGAGAACAATACGTGGGGACAGGCGGGGTTGCTGCCAACGGTCAATCTCAATGTCGCGCAAAACAACAGCATTGTACAGCGAAAGCCGGCCAACCCCTTTGCAGTGGCAGGGCGAAACATTTCAGATAACCTCAATGGTCAGTTGGACGTGCAGTTTACACTATTCGATGGTTTTTCGGTGCGCATCACCAAGCACCAACTGGAGCAACTGGAGCAACTCAGCTATGGCAATGCGTCCTTCGTGATTGAGGGCACCACCGAAGCCATCATTTTGGCCTACTACCAAGCGCTGGTGGATAAAGAAAATCTGGAAACGCTTCAGAAAAATCTTGAGTACTCCAAAGAGCGCTATGAGTTCGTGCGCCTGCGCAAGCAGTTGGGTGGCGCCATTACGTTTGATGTGTTGCAAGAACAAAACAACTACCTGACCGACAGTGCCAACGTATTGCAACAAGGCATCCAGTACAAAAATGCGCTGCGCAGTCTTAATCTTTTGATGAGTGACAGCATTGAAGCAACGTATGAACTTGCCGATGCACTGCAGTTTGGCAACGAGAGCTATCAACTGGACGACTTGAAGGGCCGGATGACCAGCACCAACACCAACTTGCGCAATCAATTTATCAATCAGGAAATTTTGCGCACCAATACGCGCCTGCAGCGAGCGGATATGTCGCCTTCTGTTTTTTTAAATTTTGGTTCCACCGGGAGCTTGGACCGATTAAATGCCCAATTTCGGCCTCAGACTGGCGGAAGGCCCGAAACCATTACCGTTGGGTTTGTAAATGGCAACTCGAGCCAGCCTGTGCTAAACACCCGTTTTCTGCCCGAGTATTCAACGCAGACGGGTAACTCCTATGGGGTCTATGGCAACTTTACGCTCCGCTGGACGCTTTTCAATGGGGGGCAGGTAAAGCGTGCCATGGAGCAGGCGCAGATACGGGAAAAAATCGGCCAGCTCACCACCGAGCAACTCAAGTTGTCGCTTCAATTCGACCTGGTGTCCACGCTGGATTTGTACAACTTGCGCAGGCAACTGGTAAGCATTGCCGAAACCAAACTGCAGGCTGCCGAGCTGAATTTGCAACTGGCCAACGAGCGTTATAAGAACGGGGCGCTCAGTGCCATAGATCTGCGCATCGTTCAGGAGAACTTTCGTACGGCCGCACTTGAAAAATCGCAGGCGGTGTTCAACGCGCTCGCTTCGCAGACGAGCTTGGTGCGCATCACAGGCGGGTTTATCAGAGGTCGATAAACGGCAGCTATCGTAACACCAACTTCAATGGGTGAAGTTCAGACGCGGAAAGGCCCACCAATGCGTATACCGTATCGCCCGGTCTGATTTCTTTGTCAGTCAATTTATACTGTTCCAGCTCTCGCCTGAAATTCTGGTTTGCACCGCCCGCACCAAGCATGTTACCAAGGGCAATGGCCGCGCCAATCGGAAACAATATACGCGACTCACAGCCACCGGTATCGCACTCGGTTTGAGTAAGCATAATCGGGGAGTACAACAGGTAGATAGCAACTCCCTGTTTCAGGCTTTTGTGCACATTGCTGATTTCCATCGGGAAAACAGGATTATTGCCCGAGTAGAGTTGGCAATTTTCACCCAGTTTTAAGATGGTATTGGTGTTGTTTTGGATTTTCACGGCTACCAACCGCACCATTTTTTTAGATTCGCGTTTGGCATATTTTCGGTTGCCCCGGTAATTGAGCACCTCGTACCGATAGCCAAACCCCACACCGTCTTCTTCGCGCACATCATAGTTGAGTGTGTTGGGAACAATCGGTTTGTAGGAGGATGCACAGCCAGACAAAAGTGTAACGGCCAACATCAGGCCCAAAGCTGCAAAGAGAAACGACAGGGTTCGCGGAGTGTAGGTAGTTGACATAGGCCACTATAAGCGTATAATCAAAAATACATACTACACCGTTGCCGCGCAAGGTCTTGAACGTGATTTCGATCCAATTTGTACCTTCACGTTTTTTCATCTATGTCATCAATAGCCATCATTGGAGGAGGAAATCTGGGCTCAGCCATTGCCCAGGGGCTGATCCGTAGCCAATTCTGTCCGGCCAGTCAACTGACCGTGACCCGCAGAACGACCGAACGTCTTTTCCCGCTCAAGTCGGAAGGGGTGCACATCACTCCCGACAATGCGGAGGCCTTACGCCAGCGTGACGTGATCATCTTGGCGCTCAAACCCTATACCGTGCGTGACGTGCTGCGCGATCTGGCCGCATCCTTTGATCCACAACGCCACGTGGTCATCAGTGTAGTCACCGGTCTGTTGGTAAGTGAACTGACCGCGCTGCTGCCTGCGGGCATACCCATTTTCAGGGCCATGCCCAACACGGCCATCGCCCTGCAAGAATCCGTTACGTGCATCTGCTCGCAAAATGCATCCACGCAACAGATTGAATACGTGACCGAGCTGTTTGATCAGTTGGGCACCACGGTGCACATAGACGAAAAGCTCATGGACGCGGCCACCGTGCTCGGTGCGTGTGGCATAGCCTATGCGCTGCGGTTTATCCGGGCGGCCACGCAAGGGGGCATTGAAATCGGGTTTGATGCCAAAACCGCCAGCCTCATTGCCGCCCAAACGGTAAAGGGCGCAGCCGAACTGTTGCTGAAGGGCAATCGCCACCCGGAAGAAGAAATTGACAAGGTCACCACCCCGATGGGCTGCACCATTGCCGGGCTGAACGAGATGGAGCACCAGGGCTTTAGTTCTTCGTTGATCCGCGGGGTGGCGGCATCGTATCAGAAGATAAAGACGATGTAACACCTCTGCCGGGATGCGTTGTCTTGAATAACCCTGGAGAATGGAAATGCCAACATTTCAACGGAGAGTGCTTTTTTATGCTACTACTTTTGCTCTTGTGTTGGTACTCTTTTTTGCCGCCAGAGAATTGAGCAAAGAAAGCAAAGTAGACCCTCTTGGCATCATTGTGATCACGTTGTGTACTCAGTTTGCAACATCTCTGTTATTGTTTCGCAACATTAAGCTGAAGAGAGTCGTGTTATTGACGGTGGTCGTTTGGATTATCAGTTTTCTCGCTGGGTCACTCGCCTTGGTCACTTTTGCTTTTGCAGAGAAAGCGTATTCTGCCGATACAATTGCATGTGTCTTCTTCTTTTTCGTCTTCATCACCGCGTATGAAGTCTATTTTGGGCGGGATAAAAAAGGGAGTAAACACGATGATCCTCCGGCTACTCATTCTTAATGGCTGTCACAGGATTGGCCGAGGCCGTGCTGTACGATTGGAGCGAGACAATCAACACAGTAAAGACTAGCAACAAAGCACCCGGCAACGCAAACATCCACCAGCTTAACTCCACGCGATAAGCAAATGAATTCAGCCATTGTGTGACGAGAAAGTACGCAAGCGGTATGGCCGCGAGGCAGGCGAGCACAATCAGGAAGACATACTCTTGAGCAATCAGATACAAGATGTCTTTTAGCGATGCGCCCAGCACTTTGCGGATGCCGATTTCTTTGGTGCGCTTTGATACGCTTAGCGAGACCAATCCCAGTATTCCGGTCACCACAATAATGATCATCAACACCGTGGCCGTGTTGGCTGCTTTTTGCATTTGCCGTTCGGTGGTGTACAACGATTTCAGGCGTTCATCGGCAAACCAAAAATTAAAGGCTTCATCCGGAAAGATTTTCTTCCAGGCGCGCTCTACCGTTTCAACGGCTTCGCTCGCGTTGGTTACGTTCAGTTTGAAATTGAACGTGCGATACGCCTGGTAATCGCGCGGCTGCACCATAATCATGGGCAAAACTTTCTGGTGTAACGACTCAAAATGAAAATCAGCCACGATGCCTTTCACCGTGTACACGCTGTCGCCATTATCGGTTGCAATCAATTGATCGCCTACCTGAACCTGTAAAGCTTTCTGGGCACTCTCGTTTATGATCACACTGTTGCGGGGCTGCTGCGATGATGCATCCAAAAAATTTCCGGCAATCAACCTCAATCCAAATACGGTTTGAAAATCTTCATCTCCGCTGGTAATGATATGTACAATCCCTTGCTCGGCCGGAGTGCCCGCCTTGTGCACCTTGCTGCCACCGGGACTGAAATTACCATCGGGCGCACCCCATGAAAGTGAAACCGCTTCAATGCCGGGCGTTTGTAAAAACTGTTTCTTGGCCGATTCCATCTTGGAGAAGCCCGCATCATTCCACTGGCGCGGCACTGAGTTCACGACAATCACCTGCGATTGATCGAAGCCCAAATCCTTTTCCATAAAGAACGATACCTGCCGCGATACTACGATAGCCGCTGTGAAGATGAACAGCGTAATGAGAAATTGTATGCCGATGAGTGTGCGCGAAAACCGGATAGTACCGCGAACCGATTTGAGTTTGCCTTTCAACGAATCAACCGGTCGTGTGAGGGATTGAAAGATGGCCGGGTAAATGCCGGCCAGCAATCCCACGCCAACGATTCCCAGAAATACAATCAACCAAACTTCTTGTTCAATTTTTATGACCGATGGAAGTTTGGTGTTAAGCAACGTGCCGAAGTACGTGTGCAACAGTTCGTACAGCAAAATGCCCATTACGCCCGCGGCCATTGCCACCACGCACGACTCCAACAAAAATTGCGCGACCACTTGTTTACGTAAGCCACCAATTACTTTGCGCACACCAATTTCTTTTGCACGTGAAAAGGAACTGGCGATGGAGATGTTGATAAAATTGCTGATAGCCAATAGTAAAATCAAACCCACCACGACCATAAGCGACCACACCAACTTCTGCACCGCCCCATGATTGGTAATGAGATAATAGTCGGCCAGCGGAGTCAGATGATACGTGCGGGCTTCGCCTGTTAAGTTGGGTGCTACTTCGGCCATTATTTTGTTCAAGGCAGTTTCCGCCTCCGCGGGATGAGCCGCAGGCTTTAGTTTAATGTAGCTGATTAAAAAGGTTTCCCACGAGTTTGCGTCAAAGAAGGATAGAAATTCTTTGGCGTTTTCGAGCGAGAGGAACACTTGCGCGTCCATGTTCATAAAATCGGAAACTGAATTTTTCTCGTCCGGATTTTCGATGACGGCCGTGATGGCATATTCCTGTTTGCCATTCTGCTCGGTTGAAACGGTGAGCGTTTGCCCCACCACATCAACGGTATTGAAGAACTGTAGGGCAATGTTTCGAGTGATGACGATGGAGTTTGGTTTTTGTAAAGCGGTCTCTGCGTCACCCGCCAACACGGGAAAGCCGAACAGGGTGAGCAGCGAGGCATCGCCTATCATGCTTTGAATCCGAAAATGTTTGTCGGCTTTGGATAGGGTTATGTTCCGGTCGAAGAAACGGTAATACGAATCGAACAGGTTAGGATATTGCTCCGCACTTTGCTGGGGCAACCGGCAACGCGAGAAGAAGTCGCGGTTGGGATTGCTGGGCACTTTGCTTTCCAACAAGTACAACTGCTCTACCTCGCGCAAGCTTTTGTTCACCTGTTGTTCACCGTGAATAAACATGCCGATGAGCAGCGCGAACGCGATGCCCACCGTTAAACATAACATGTTAATAGTCGAATAAAATTTGCGCTTGAGCAAGTTGCGCAGCAGCAGGGTGAAATAACTTTTTATCATATCGAAATGATTTAGCCGTGTTGAGAATTTATGTCGCAGGACAATGCCGGGTCGTAGAAATCGGATAGTGTTCCAAAGCAATCTCCGCTTTGCCTTTCGCTCGCTAAACACCTTCACATCACGCTCAAATTTTTGAAGCAAATCCCCCTCAATTTCTTCGAGGAGGTGCGGTGGGCAGAACCAGCGGAGCAATCGCAAAGCAACGGGCGCACGATGGGTTTCAGGGGCTTGCATTTTCATTTCTATTTATGAAAACACGGGCGCTGAAGCTGGACGACTGAATTTCTGGTCGCTTTAATAGTTCTCCCCAGACGTACTCCGCAGGCGCCAGTTCCCATTTGTTTTTATCTTGGAAATGTGACATTCGCTATATTTGTAGTATGAAGACTATTGTACTAGAAGCATCCGATGAGTTAGCCGATCGCTTTGCCAGACTTAGCGAAGAAGATAAAAAGGGCCTGAGCGAAATGGTTCGTCTGTTGATGGAGGACACGCGAACGCTTCGCGATGTCATGGACGACATCAGCAGATATGCCCAGAAGCAGGGCCTAACGCCAGAATTGCTTGAACAATTACTGAAAGACAAGTAGTTGAACTTTGTTATCGATACAAATGTGTTGATTAGCGCTGCGCTGTTTAAGGGATCTGTGCACGACCAGGTATTTGATAAAGCCCGTAGTCTCGGAAAAATCATTAGCTCAGATTTGATGTACGATGAGCTAAAAGAAGTACTTAATCGCGCTAAATTTGATAAGTATTTTAGGGTAGGCGATCGAAGAAAATTTCTTGCGCGATACAAAGCCGAAATTGAATTTATTGAAATAGCCCATCGGGTTTCAATAAGCAGAGACCCAAAAGACGATATGTTTCTCGAAGCAGCCCTTTCCGGGCAAGCCAAATGCATCATCACGGGTGATGTTGACTTACTGGCGTTGAGTCCCTTTAAAAATATTCCGATCATTTCGCCAAAGGAGTTTTTAGAAAAATTTTAGCTATCCCATTTTTAGCTGCGGCACCAACCTCCACAAATCCACGCGTGCTTCCTTCATCGCTTTTAATGTGGCCATGCCGGCACTGGTAATGGTGAAAATTCGTTTTCTGCGGCCACCTCTTTCATGGGTACTGCCACCCATGCTTGACTTCAGATAACCCTTGTCTTCGAGTCGGTACAGCGTAACGTGCACGGCACTCAGGTTCACCTCGCGCTTCAGACGGGTCCCTATCTCATCGGCTATGGCCGCTCCGTAGGCATCCTGCTGCAGTGCCGCTACCATCGTTAAAACCAGCTCTTCAAATTCGCCCAAGTATTCTCTGGCCATGTATATACTTATATTTTGTTAAACAAATGTAACCAAAAAATAGCTGCGTGCAATAGCCGCGACAGGAGAACCACGCAAAAATCTTACGACAACTTCCCCCTTAGAAACTCGGCCGTGTAGCCTTTGCCCTTTTTCACCATGTCTTCTGGGGTACCTTCAAACAACAAGTTTCCACCTTTTTTCTCGCCACCCTCAGGCCCCAGGTCAATAATCCAGTCGGCACATTTGATCACCTCCAGGTTATGTTCGATGATGACCACGCTGTGGCCCTCGTTTACCAATGCGTTAATCGCTTTCAGCAACTTGGAGATGTCATGGAAGTGGAGGCCCGTGGTGGGCTCATCAAAAATAAACAGCACGTGACTTTTGCCATCGATGGCGTTTCGGCCCAGAAACGAGGCCAGCTTCACCCGCTGCGCCTCACCGCCACTGAGCGAGTTGGACGATTGCCCCAGTTTCACATAACCCAACCCTACGTCAAAGAGCGGCAATATTTTTTCGTAGATAGTTTTTTTGTCTTTGAAAAATACCAACGCTTCCTCCACGGTCAGGTCCAACACATCGGCAATGGACTTGTCGTTGTACACGATTTCCAGCACTTCCTGTTTAAACCGTTTTCCGTGGCAGCTCTCACACGTCAGGTAGATGTCCGCCATAAACTGCATCTCCACTTTGATTTCGCCCTCGCCCTCACACGTTTCGCACCGGCCACCCTCTACGTTGAACGAAAAATGCGAAGGCTTGTAGCCACGTTGTTTGGCCAGCGGCTGATCGGCATACAACTGACGGATGGCATCATAGGCTTTTACATAGCTGATCGGGTTGGACCGTGACGACTTACCGATCGGGTTTTGATCGACAAACTCTACCTGTGTCACTTTTTGAAAGTCGCCCTCCAGTTTATCATATCGGCCGGGCGTCTCGCTCACCGAGCCGCTCAGACGGCCCACGGCCGGGTACACAATCTTTTTGATCAACGTGGATTTGCCGGAGCCGCTCACGCCCGTCACCACCGTCAGCACGCCCAACGGGATTTTCACCGTCAGGTTTTTGAGGTTGTTTTCTCTCGCGCCCACGATCTTGATGGCGTCTTTCCACTTCCTGCGCTGGGCAGGCACCGCTATTTTGTCTTTGCCGCTCAAATAGGCAATGGTATGTGAGCGCGCCTGCCCGTTGATGTCATGGGCTGTTCCCTGAAAGACCAACTCGCCCCCATTTGAGCCCGCCTCCGGTCCGATGTCGATGATTTGGTCGGCCGCGCGCATGATTTCTTCCTCATGCTCCACCACAATCACCGTGTTGCCCAAATCGCGCAAGCCCAGCAACACTTCTACCATGCGCTCTGTGTCTTTGGGGTGCAGGCCAATGCTGGGCTCATCCAAAATGTACATGGAACCGACCAGCGCACTGCCCAATGACGTGGCCAGTTTGATCCGTTGAAACTCGCCCCCCGAAAGCGTGTTGGTCAACCGGTTCAGCGTAAGATAACCCAAACCCACCTGGGTCATGTAGGCCAGGCGTGTACGTATCTCAGTGAGGATGCGCTCGGAGATCTTGCGGTCATACTCCGGCAGCGACACCTTTTCAAAAAAGACCAACGCGTCCTCAATGGGCATCAGCACCAAGTCGGTAATGGACGTGCCGGCCATCTTTACGTAGGCTGCGTCTTTGCGCAGGCGGGTGCCGCGGCAGTCGGGGCAGGTGGTGCGGCCACGGTAGCGCGAGAGCATCACCCGGTACTGAATCTTGTGAAGTTTTGACTCCAAGTGCCGGAAGAAGTCGTTGATCCCGTCAAAGTATTCGTTGCCGGCCCACAGCAGGTCGCGTTGTTTTTGGGTCAACTCGCCATACGGACGGTGAATGGGGAAATCGAACTTGATTCCGTTCCGGATCAGCGGCTTGGCCCACTCACTCATCACTTCCCCTCGCCACGGGGCAATGGCCCCTTCATATACCGACAAACTCTTATCGGGGATGACCAAATCTTCATCGATGCCCAGCACCTTGCCAAATCCTTCGCACGTTTGGCAGGCGCCAAACGGGTTGTTGAAACTGAACAGGTTTACCGAAGGCTCGGTGAATTGAATGCCATCCAACTCAAACCGATCCGAAAATGTTTCTTTTCCTTTTCCCTCCACGTACACGGTGCAGTCGCCATGGCCTTCGAAAAAAGCCGTCTGCACTGAATCGCTCAGGCGGAAGGTCAAATCTTCATCAGTCGCATTTACGGCTGCGCGGTCGATGAGAATTTCCACTGCTTCGGGGTTCAGCTTGTTGAGGGCAGTCGGTTTCTTGGTCTTCTTTTTTGCTTCCGCGGATTCGGCATCCGCTGTCGGGCCGGTCAGTTCTTCAATAAACTTGACCTCGCCATGGATCAGCACGCGCGCAAAGCCCTTGCTGAGCAAAATGCCAAATTCATCGGCCAGTTTGCGGCCTCGCTGCACGCGCAACGGGCAGGCCACCATCACGCGGGTACCCTCGGGCTGGCGGTTGATAAAGTCCACCACATCGGTCACCGTGTCGCGCTTTACTTCTTTGCCGCTGACGGGCGAATACGTTTTGCCGATGCGCGCAAACAACAGCTTGAGGTAGTCGTAGATTTCGGTGGTGGTGCCCACGGTGGAGCGCGGGTTGCGCGTGTTCACCTTTTGCTCGATGGCGATGGCGGGCGATACGCCCCGGATGTAGTCCACCTCGGGTTTTTCCATGCGCCCCAAAAACTGGCGTGCATAGGCGCTCAGGCTTTCCACGTACATCCGCTGCCCTTCGGCAAACAACGTGTCAAACGCCAGCGAAGATTTGCCTGACCCGGACAGCCCCGTTACCACCACCAACTTGTTTCGGGGGATGGCCACGCTCAAATTTTTCAGGTTGTTGACGCGCGCCCGTTTGATGATAATGTACTCTTTGGGATCGAGTTGGTCCAAGACGGAATCGGAAAACGGCAGGGAAGCTTTTTTCATGCAAGGGGCAAAAATACAGAACACCATCGGGCAGGATGGTGTTCGCGTAGGTATTATTAATTTTTGGGCTGCTGCGGGCCGGGTTCGCTAATTGTCAAAATCAGGCTCATAGCTGCTTTCGCGGTTGCCGCGGCTGTTGTTGCCCCCGCCTTCGTCCTCATCGCCATAGTCGCTTTCGGCATTGTCATCAAAATCCTCGCCCGAGTTGTCAAAGTCGTCACCGCTGTCCTCAAACTCTTGTTTCTTGCCCGACTCCACATCGTACTCGCCTTCGGAATTTTTGGTGGCCGGCACTTTTACCAGGTAGATTGCATCGTCTGTTTCCAAGGGGAATACAAAAATGGGCTCGTTTTTGGCGTTGCTGATGCGCGTAATACTTGCCTCATACCCGTTCGGGTACTGCTGCCGCAGCAAGTCTCTCAGCTCCTCGTTCAAATTCTCCAGGCTCTTGATCGCTCTTTTCTTGGGTGCTGCCATGCAGGGGTGGGCTGTTAAAAAACGGTGTGAAATAGCGAAAGAATGGTTCCGTAGGCAACAATTTTAAAAAAAATTTTGTGGTTTGACCGGAACCCACTACTTTTCATTTCTCAAACCGTAGCACCTAACCCCTTTTCTATCGAAACAGACTTCTACGTTACCTAAACGCATACGAGCATGATTAACAGCAGATGCAGCGATAGCCAGTTGGTTTCGCTTTATCAAAACGGTAACGAAGAGGCGTTCGAGATGCTACTTCACAGACACAAGTCACGTGTCTACACGGCCATATACCTGATTGTGAAGGACCGCTACACCGCGGAAGACCTTCTGCAAGAAACGTTTATCAAGGCCATCAACACCATCAAGGGCGGCCGCTACAACGAAGAAGGCAAATTTTTGCCCTGGATCAGCCGCATCGCCCACAACCTGGCCATCGACCATTTCCGCAAAAACAAGCGCCACCCGGAAATTACGCTGGAGGACGGAAGCCGCGTTTTTGATTCCCTGCGCTTTTCCGAAAGCTCCTCTGAAGATTTACAGGTGTGGCAGGATACCAAAGACCGCCTCCGCACGTTGATCAAAGAGTTGCCGGCCGAACAACGGCAGGTGCTGATCATGCGACACTACTTCCAACTCAGTTTTCAAGAAATTGCCGAACGCACCGGGGTGAGTATCAACACCGCCCTGGGCCGTATGCGCTACGCGCTGATCAACCTGCGCAAGAAAATGATGCTCAACCCGCATGCCTATGATAAAAACATTTACCCAAAACGATCTGATCAGGTATATATACCGCGAGACCTCGGAGGAGGAGGCGCAGGAAATACGTAACGCCCTGATCTGCGAAAGCGACCTGCTGCAACAATACAACGAACTGCTACACGCGCAGCAGCAACTGAACGATGCACAACTGACGCCCGGGGCCTCGGTAGTGGAAAATATCCTGAACCACGCCCGTGGGCTGCAGGAGAAGCGATGACATGTAAGGCCGGGGGACGCTGATCCATCGGCCTTTTTTTACACCCCGTTTACCCGGATCGGCAATTCGGTAAGGCCCATTTGATGCGCCCACCGCAGAGCCCCATTTTTCGGGAAAACACCACCTCATGGAATTTTTTCTGGATACGATGCTGGCTGTGCACATTGCCGGAGGCACCACCGCGCTGCTCAGTGGCTTGGCCGCCATGCTTACCGCCAAGGGCAGTAAACCGCACCGCTGGGCGGGCAAAATCTACTTCGCGGGTATGACCGCGGTGTTCGTGGGCGCGGTAGTGGTGGCACTCGGCCACCAAAACCATTTTTTGCTGATGGTGGGCTTTTTCAGTTACTACCTCACCGTGCGGGGCTATCGCATTTTGCGGTTAAAGAATTTGTACCAAGGGCAGCGCCCAGGCCTGTTGGATTGGCTCATTGTGACGGTATCGGCCCTTTTTTTGGTGGCCTTATTGGTGTGGGGTATTTATGCCCTTACCCAGGGAGCCATGATGGGCGCGGTCGCGCTGGTGTTTGCGGCTATTGGAGGCACCACGGTAGCTGTGGACATCCGCAAATTCCGCACCCCGCCCACCGACAAGATGCACTGGTGGTATGGGCACATCAGCGGTATGGGTGGCAGTTATATCTCTGCGGTTACCGCATTTGTGGTGGTGAACATTCAGTTGCCTCAATTTCAATGGGCACTTTGGATTTTGCCGGCAGTGATAGGCGGAACGCTGATCAACCGCACCATCCGGTCCTATCGCAGAAAGTTTCAGCCCGAACGTTCCTGACCGGCTTGATTCGATAGGTATGTGGCAAGGGTTCCACACATACGGTATGTGACATAACAAAATCTCTATTAAATTTCGAGTTGTCTCTTATGAAAATCAGACTATTGCTGAGTATTTTAATCGTTACCACTTTTTTTCGATCTTTTGCACAAACAAGCCCCAATGACTCCATTGCCACAAAACGGTATTTGAGCGTTGGGGAAATGCAACATGACCTGAAGTATCTCGACAAGCACCTTCGCAGATGGCATCCTACGTATTATACCTATGCGGATCGTCAGCAAATGGACATCCACTACCGTGCTCTCACAAATGAAATAGATAGCGCAAAAACCCTTTCGGATTTCAGAAGTATTGTGCGAAGAGCAGTAACCAAGGTGGGATGCGGGCACATGGGTGTGAAGATGCCCAAGGGCACACCTACTACTGATTCGCTTATGCTGATGCCGCTGCAGGTGTATTGTATCAAAAACCAACTTTTTGTGCGGGCGTACTCTGAAAATGACTCCTTGCTAACCGTTGGGGATGAAATTTTGAGTATCAACCAGGTAAAAACCGATAGCATCATAACCCGGTTGGCCGAGATTGAAACAAGCGATGGTTACAACACGACAGGCAAAACCGCCTGGATGGAGCAACTTTTTAACGTCTACCATAGCCTCGTTTTCGGCATTCCCGATAGCTACATCATCGTCAAAAAAGATGGTCAGAATATCGTTTCAACAGTAACGATCACACCCAGGAAATTTTCGTCAAGCATTACCCTGTTTGCCCATCATCGGCCAGACAGCACGGATTTGGTGATCAAGGGCAATGGCATAAACTTGTACAAGACCGCGACTGACTCAAAAACAGCGATTATCGACTTGAAAAATTTTGATGGAAAGGGGCAATGCCGTAGCTACCGTAAGATGTTCAGGCATATCAGAGAAAACAACATTGAAAATTTGATCGTGGACCTACGAGATAATGGAGGTGGCAGTGTGTTCAAGGGAAATGCCTTTCTTAGTTACTTTCGCAAGCCGTTGATTTTTGGGCCTGTCTTTTCCCGAAAGCCCCGCTTTGTTGCGTTGAACCCGAATTTCAAAACTAACTTTTGGGAGCGAATAACGCCTATTCTTTTTCTGGGAATTCCTTTTCAATATCCCAATCGAGATGGATGGAATCACTACATCCCCTTTGTGCGAAAATTCAGGAATCACTACAGCGGGCGCACCTATGTCATTACGAATGGAAGATCATTCTCGATGGCGGCCTACGTGGCAAGCGTGCTAAAACACAAGGAAAACGCCTTCACGGTGGGCGAAGAAACGGGAGGTAGCGTATATGCCAGCAGGGGTATGGCCGGTGGTTATATCCGGCTACCCAATTCCAAACTAGATGTATACATCAACATCTATCAACTGAAATATGGAAAGCGAACGGAAGACAACGGCTTCGGGGTGTTACCCGATCTCCCCGTAGATTACTCTATCAACGAGAGAATGCGAAGGATCGACAAAGAGATGGAAGTAATCAAAAAAGCAATTTCAGAATAATAGCCAAATTCAACGACCCCTACTTCCGATAGTTGATCAAAGCATCCTGAATTCTACTTGTTAAACAACTCGTCTACCTTGGGCGCATTCTCGGCACCCTCGGAGGCGGTAAAGCCTTTGAGCGGCTCAAACGTTTCGCCCTTGCCAAACCAGTTGAGCGCCATGCTGGCGAAATAGCCACGGATGTGTGTGTTGTAGTTTTTGATGGTGCCGTTGTATTCCTGCCGCGCCACGTTGATGCGGTTTTCAGTGCCTTCCAACTGCACCTGCAAGTCTTGGAAATTTTCGGTGGAGCGGATCTGCGGGTACGCTTCAAAGGCCAGGTTGATGGCGCTGTTGATTTGTTTGCCCGCTTTTTCCAATTCTTCCGGGGTGGTGGCTTTTGATATGCCCGCGCGCGCTTCGGTGACCTGTGTCAAAATGCCGCGTTCGTTTTCCGCTGCTTCGCGTACGGTGGCCACCAGGTTCGGTACCAGGTCGGCCCTGCGCTGGTAGGCCGCCTGCACGTTGGCCCAACTTTCGTTTACGCCCTCTTGCAGGCCTACGGCTTTGTTGTACACGCCCGCGCCCCACAGGTAAAAAATGACTACGGCCGCGATCACGGCCACCACCACAATGATTAGACTTTTGTTCATTTTCGTTGTTAGTTAGTCGAGCAAATGGACTGCAAAAGTACAAAATGAAAACTATCCTTTTTGGCGCGATGGCCCTCGCCCTCGGGGCCTGCACGGTGGACGGGAAGAAGAACGTAGACCGTGAGAAATTTCAATTCAAGATGGGCGATGACAGTGAACTGTTTTTTAAGAACGTTCGCGCCATCTACTACGACCGCACCATGGCACCGGATGGAAAAACGGAAGTCTATCGCTTTTCCGACCGGTACACCGGCCAAGACCGCCCCATGATTACGCCTGCCATCGTCATCAACTGGCTGCAAGACGAGGCTTACATCCTGGTAGAAAACAACGAGGCCTTGGATGCCGAGCCGTATCTCTCGGTAGTGATTCAGGATAGCACCGTTGTTGATCTGCGCGAACGGGGGCGCGAGCGCATGCTGGAATTCTGTAGCCGCCTTTATGAAGGCATTCAAAACGGGCAGGACATCCGCGTAAAGCAAGACACTGCTTGGGTGCCGTTGTTTGTCACCGACAATGACCGCGAGGCATTTCGTGTGACCATGGCCGATTATTACCGGCTCACACGGGTTTTTTGATAAAGTTGATTTATGTTAACGGCTCGCCCGCGCGGGTGGATGTCGCCAGTTACGAAAGCCACAACTGCCGATACCGCCCCTCGGGGTCATAGCGCTGTTCCTGGCTGGTGATGTTGAAGTAGCGGTCTTCGCGCGGGTCATTGCCCACCCCGGCCACATACGCCCAGTTCAGCCAGTTGCTGTGCACATCGTAGTCGATCAACTGGCTTTCAAACCAGGCAGCACCCCATCGCCAATCGATTTTCAGGTCTTTCGTCAGATAGCTCGCCACATTTTGACGGCCGCGGTTGCTCATAAAGCCGGTGTGCCACAATTCGCGCATGTTGGCGTCCACAAAGTCAACACCGGTTTCGCCCCTGCGCCATTTTTCAAACCACTTTTTGTTTTGATTCCATTCAACGGGCTGCTGGCGGATGCCCTCGCGGTGAAAGATGCGCGTACCGTACTTCATCGCGGCCCAGCGGAAGTATTCGCGCCAGCGCAATTCAAAGATCAACCAATAGGTGGAGTCGTTCGTTACGCGTTCGCGCTCGTAACGCAACACCTCTTCGTAAATGCTGCGGGGCGATAGACAGCCATACGCTAAGGCGGCACTGAACTTTGACGAATAGTCCGGGCCGATGAGGCCATTGCGCGTCTCTTTGTAGGTGCGCAAAAGATCTTTTTGCCAGATGTATTCGTGTACCCGCGTCCACGCTGCGGGTTCACCCCCGCCATAGGTGATCACACTGCGATCATCGCTCGGAGGCGCGGATAGCCCGAGCGACTCCAGCGTAGGCAAGGCACCCCAGTCGACTGAAAAAGAAGTAGAGAGGGCAGTAGGTGCCGGCAAGGCCGACTGCACCACCGATTTCTTCTCCACATCATTTCGAAAGCGGGTGAAGACATCGGGCAGGCGCTCGATCGGCCAGGGCAAGTCGTTCAACCGGTAAAGGGCATTGTTCTCAAACGCACGGACTTCTATGCCCAACGGCTTAACGGCCATTTGCGTGCGCGTCATCACGCGCTGTTCTTCATCGGCTATTTCGGCAGAGGTATAGATCTGATGGATGTCGTGTTCTTGGCAAAGGGCGGGGAGCACTTCTTCGGGTTTGCCTACGCGAACAGCTAGGTTGCTGCCGATTGCCTGAAGTCCTTCGCGCAGCGCGCGTAGCGATTCGATCAGAAACCGTGCGCGAAACGAACCTGTGCGTGGAAACCCAAGCTCATGAACGGCAAACAGACGCGGATCAACAACGTAAATGGGCAACACATTTCCTTCTCGGGCCGCGTGCCAGAGCGGTTCGTGATCACACAAACGCAAATCGTTCTTAAACCAAACCAGAATGTTCTGAGGCATACGGGAGATAACCAACACGCGGCCAAGAAGTTTTTTGTCCGCCCGCAAACGAATCAAAAAAAGAGACAGTCGATTTTGGATCAGACGGAGGCATCTTGAACACCACCGCTTCATAGAAAACATTGCCTTTGTTCAATGATCTATGTGGCCTATGTGCCTATGTGGTTGAATGTTTGACAGATTGAGCGACCATCACTTCGATGCCATTTTGGACGGTCCCCAAAACATTGCTTTTGTTCGATGATCTATGTGGGCTATGTGCCTATGTGGTTGAGTTTTTGACAGATTGAGCGTCCATTACTTCGTTGCCATTTTGTACTGCCTCCAAAACATTGCTTTTGATCAATAATCTATGTGGCCTATGTACCTATGTGGTTAATTTTTTGACAGATTCAGCGACCATTACTTCGATGCCATTTTGTACTGCCTCCAAAACATTGCTTTTGATCAATAATCTATGTGGCCTATGTGCCTATGTGGTTAATTTTTTGACAGATTGAGCGACCATCACTTCGATGCCATTTTGTACTGTCTCCAAAACATTGCTTTTGTTCGATGATCTATGTGGGCTATGTGCCTATGTGGTTGAATTTTTGACAGATTCAGCGTCCATCACTCCGATGCGTCAATCCTGCCATTTTAGACTGTCTCCAAAACATTGCTTTTGGTCAGTAATCTATGTGGCCTATGTGCCTATGTGGTTGAATTTTGACAGATTCAGCGTCCATCACTTCGATGCCATTTTGTACCGTCTCCAAAACATTGCTTTTGGTCAGTAATCTATGTGGCCTATGTGCCTATGTGG